>Ga0265301_10000848_pt1 | contig 41863 bp, 37 predicted proteins | sample AusTroGonzalo_MG_2_FD_193488 | JGI IMG/M metagenome (GOLD analysis project Ga0265301, IMG submission 193488) | Bovine rumen microbial communities from tropical cattle in Woodstock, Queensland, Australia - Gonzalo_04 | ecosystem: Host-associated > Mammals > Digestive system > Stomach > Rumen ...
AGGACGATCCCACCACCTATGACCTGCTGAAGGACTACCTGAAGGACGAGGAGGAAGACCTGTACTGGAGCCAGGGCGCAGTGGAGCTCATCGAGAAGATTGGCACTCAGAACTGGCTGTTGCTGCAGCTGTAAGTTGTTTCTCGCGGCATCGCATGGTGCTTCTGCACCTCGACGCAAATAAATTTTTTCTTCAAAACGGGACGGTGTAGCCGGAGTGACTGTTCTACGGATTCAGATACCACGCAAAGCCGTCCCTTCATTATCAAATCACCTAAAACATTTACGATTATGGCAAAGATGAAATGCCCCTGTAAGTATACTTACGACCCAGAGAAAGGTGACCCCAAGCAAGGGATACCTCCTGGAACCCAGTTTGAAGACCTGCCCGATACGTGGCGCTGCCCCCGCTGCAAGCGCAAGAAGGAGAAATTCGTACCCGTAGAAGAATAATCACGACAATAGTATGGAAATAAAAGCAGTAAAATTCAGACGTGACGGGTTCTATACCCAGCCCTTCATCTTCGGTGGTGAAGAAGGCCCTGACAAATTTGATAAGAACATCCGCTATCGCGGTAGTCTGCAAAACTACCTCATCGACACCGGTTCTGAGGTAATATTGGTAGATACAGGCTTACCTGCTGGTTTCCCGGAAGAAACACCTGACGAGAATTCAAAGATCTTCACCGGAAAGGACATCTGCACCTATATGGAGGCATTCGCCGCCCTTGGCTACAAGCCCGAGCAGGTGACCAAGATTTTGCTCACCCACAGGCATGACGACCATTCCGGCGAACTACGCAGTTTCCCCAATGCGAAGGTGTATGTGAACAAGGACGAGATGGATGCTGCCGAGTTGCAGGGTCTCACGAACCTTGTGCCGGTGAGCTATACCGATGGGCCGTACTACAATTTCCCCGAATCTCAAAAGATAGCCGACGGCGTTTACCTAATCAAGGCTAAGGGTCACACTAAGGGCAACAGCATCATCGTGGTGGAGAATGACGGACTGTTCTACATGCTTCACGGCGATATCACCTACATGGACGAGGCCCTGTATGAGAATAAACTGTCGGTGGTTTATGACGACCTGCCAGCAGCCCGTGAGACATTGGACCGAGTGCGTGAATTTGTCCGCAACCATCCCACTGTCTATTGTGGCACCCACACTCCTCAGGCCTACGAGAACTTGGAGGCCAAGCGTGTGATGGACCTCGACAACCCCGTTCCGACCATCTGGCCCGAAGTGGTTTTCGAAAAGAAAGAAGCCAGCGGCAAATACGTCTGCTCCGTCTGCGGCTACGTCTATGACCCGGCTGAGCACGACGGCGTGGCCTTCGAAGACCTGCCCGACGACTGGCGCTGTCCCCGTTGCAAACAGCCCAAGGAGAAATTCAACAAGGCATAATGACATTTCATCACTTGGCTCTTTCAGACCGCGATGCAATGCAGGCAGTTACGCTTCCCTCGGGGCGGCGTAACTGCAACTATACCTTTGCTAACCTTGTGGGATGGCAGTTTCTGTTCGGCACCGAGGTGTGCGTGCTTGAAAACGCTGTGGTGCTGCGCTATACCTTCGATGGCCAGCGAGCTTATATGGTTTGCACTTCAGAAGCGTTGTCGTCGGAACTTATTGAGGCATTATTTGATGATAGCAATGGAGATTTGACATTGATTGGGCTTGAAGACTCGCAAGTAAAAGAATTATCCATTATCATTGCAACGCCACACTCCCAAAGGGAGAATTGTCAATTATCAATTACAACTGAGCCGGTTCGTAACCAATACGATTACATCTATCGTCTCAGTGACCTCGCAGCTCTTCATGGCAAACATCTCGACGCCAAGCGCAATCACATCCATCGTTTCCGTGCGGAGCATCCCGATTTTGAATATCGTCCTCTTACGCCAGAACTCTTTGATGAATGTCGCCGACTGACGGAAATCTGGCAGGCAGAGAAAAACGAAAGCCAAAACGCAAATAGGAATGAGACTATTGATGCCGAGCATCGCGTGATGGAGACCATCTTTTCGAATTGGGACGCTCTTGGCATGATAGGTGGAAGTATCTTCGTGGACGGTCGTATGGTGGCTTTCACATACGGCTCCGCTGTCACAACCGACACCTTCGACGTCTGCGTGGAGAAAGCCGACCGGCATGTGGAGGGTGCCTTTGCCATCATCAACCAGCAGTTCGCCGAGCATCTGCCTGAGCAATATATCTATCTGAATCGCGAAGAAGATATGGGAATTCCAGGTCTTCGCCGAGCGAAATTGTCGTATCACCCCGAAATCCTGTTGACCTACAATGTCGTACATATTACAAAGAATGACTGAAGATGACGCGTCGTTGACTGTTGACTGGATGGTACGACAATACGGTTTTGACCGCGCCGAGGTGGAGTCGTGGGTGCAAAACCTGCATTTCAACTGGCCGTTGAGCGTCAAAGCCTTGGATGAGAACGGCCATGTAATAGGGCTGCTCAATATGAGTGACTATCGAATTGAAGAAGAAACGCCGCAGATCCTGAAAGACAAACCGGAGCTGATAAAAAGCCTGAACGCTCAGCGTTACATCGCTGTTTTTTCGTTCATCGTGGCTGAAAAATATCGTGGTACCCGATTGAACTACGACATGCTGATGTCAATCATGCCCGAGTTGAAAGCCAACTACGATTTCATCTTCATTCCAGTGCTGCATCGCCTCAAGACTCATCAATACTGGCAACGTTGGGGTGCTAAAGAGTTTTACCGCGATGAGGATTGTGTGTGTTACAAATTGGATATTTTGTACCTTTGCACCCGAATTTGACAATAAGACATTCAGAACTATCCGCTTTCATAAGGACAAACAAAGAACAATGAACATGAAGAAAATGATTATCACCGCGCTGCTCGCCTTTGTGGCATGCATTCCCAAGGTCTCCCAAACCTCATCATCCCTCCCGACTTGGGAACGCAAGAGTGCTCCTGCCGTAATTCTGGGACGGTATGTAGACAAGGATTCAAGCGATAATGAGAAAATCCCTGGTTTTTGGGGCAATGAGGAATTGCTGAAGGGCGCTTCGCCTGTAATCACTACAGATTCCGTCGCTGGCACATTCACTATCACATGGGACATCTGCTATCCGCTGAAGCACGATTTTCATGGATGGTCAGTCATGCTCTTCCCAGGCGACACCGTCAGAGTTGATTTCAACAAAAAGGCTTTTGGTGAATATCAGGCTTACAATAGAGAAACACCACACGACAGCATCACGACATCGAAGCTGCAAGAACTCTGGCAGAAAGCCGTCCACATCGAGGGCGCAACCTTTGAGCAGCCCTTGCCTATTAAGATGAAAGGTATGAAGCTGGGGTATAATCGCGAATATGTTACGGCTCATTATCACGACACCTTTGACGAATGGCGCGAAGTGTGTTGGAATGAGTTTCTGGATGTGGTGAAGCAGTTGGATTCTCTCGACCTCTCGCCTAAGGAAAGGGAATACCAAAGAATGCTTATAGAACAGGATTATTTGAACAAACTACAAGCCTACACATTCACAAAGAAGATTTGGGACTTAACCAAGGATCCTGACTCACTGGCCATGTTTGAGAAGCAGTTCACCTTCAAAGACCCTCATGCGCCCGAACTGACCTATTACCGCAACCTTTCTGGCTTCCTCGCCTGTTTGAACAATCAGTTTGATGAAGGGAAGCTATACATCCAAGCTAACGGACTGGAAGATTCTCCCTTAGGCCGCTGGTTCAAGGAGTTGGACGAGGCCAAGGCCGTGATGGCTCAGGCGAAAGCCAATCTGCCTGTGGATGAAAGCGAGTTGAATGCCCTGTCGCCAGAGTTCCAAGTGCAAATACGGGAGGTGCAAGCACAGATGAGGGAGGAAGCAGCCGACAGCAAAGGAACAAAGCGAGACCTGCCAAAAGGAGAACCGCAAGAATGGTTGCCCAAAATCGTTGCTGAGCACAAAGGACATATCGTATTCGTTGACTTCTGGGCCACCTGGTGCGGACCCTGTCGTAGGGGCATGACAGAAATGGAGACTGTGAAGGGAGAGCTGACTGCACAAGGTGTTGATTTCGTCTATATCACCGACACCAGCAGCGACACCAATGATTGGATGAAAATTGTCGCCCAGCACGCAGGCGACCACTACATCGTGCCTAAAGACAAGATAAAAGAGATGAAAATCCCCGAGTATGACGATGCCATTCCCCATTATCTCATCTACGACCGCGAGGGGCAGCTCGTCAAAGCCATCAGTGGCTGGTCGGGTGTGGAAACGATGATGAAGGAATTGGCAAAGGTGATGTAATCATCCCCATCAGTTTATATCACCTTCGCCTCTCAAACTACAGATTTCCGCTAAAATACCATAAAATCGCAGACGGATGATACGCCGTATGCGATTTTTTGTGTCCGGAGGGCTGAGCGGAGGTAGAAGTATGGTGCGGATTTTATCGCTGCCCGGTATGACTTAAAGCCCCAAAATATGGATTTGTTGACAGCTCGGGATTTGATAAAACGCACATGATGCTGATTTTTTGCCGTACCGGGATGCCATTAAACTATTTGATAATGATTTTATGCCATCCCGGGCAGAGATAAAATCTTTATGTATATTTATGGTCAAAATCCTTGGAGGTATGGTAGAAAATTAGTATATTTGCACCGAAATCAGCTAAAGACGAAGGATTATGTCGTACTATTCATGGAAGCCACGGCCGCCGAGGAAGTTCCGGGGCAAGCCGCAGTGGACGATGGACGAGGTTTATATATCACCCTTCACGGCGCGGCGGCGATATGATGAGGAGGGTGTGATGCACTATGACGCGATAGAGCGCAACACGGCGCCGACGGGCATAGAGGTGATGGACCACTACCTGCGGCGGCTGACGGAGGGCCAGGACGTGTTGAAGGACTTCTGCCGCATCTACGGGCTGCGGACGGAGGACATAGACGCGCTCATCTTCATCCTGACGGGCATGTCGGGGCAGGACTTCCGCATGGCCTACCAGTTGCGGCTGGCCGACGACCTGCTACGCTACACCGACCTGCCGCTCGCGGAGGTGGCGCACCGTTCGGGCCTTGGCTCGCACACGAACTTCTGCGTCGTCATCCATCGTGAGCGCAAGCAGACGCCCACGGCGCGGCGGCAATTTTTGTGCAAGGAGGGTGACGCTGGGCGGTTCAGGCTATGAGCGGCGACGGTGGAACGAGATTCTGAAAGACAGACGATGATGACAATGGTATAATGTGTGGCGGTTAGGGCCACTTTATTTTAACGCGGTATGACGACATTGATGATTGGACTTTTGATTCCGTTGCTGGGCACGATGCTTGGCTCTGCCTTCGTGTTTTTCATGAAGGACGAGATGTCTATGCGATTGCAAAAGACGCTGCTTGGTTTTGCGTCGGGCGTGATGGTAGCGGCATCGGTGTGGTCGCTGCTGATTCCTGCTATGGAGATGGCCAGCGCATCCAACTTTCAACTTTCTACTCTCAACTTTCAACTTTCAAAAGTACTCCCTGCTGCCCTGGGATTTCTGTTGGGTATGGGATTCCTGCTGATGATTGACGAGCTGACGCCACACCTGCATATCGGAACCGACAAACCCGAGGGAATGCAGTCGCATCTTTCCAAGACAGCAATGCTGGCGCTTGCTGTCACCATCCACAACCTGCCTGAAGGTATGGCTGTGGGTGTGGTCTTTGCTGGAGCCGAGAGTGGCATCTCGAACATCTCACTGGCCAGTGCCATTGCCGTTTCTATGGGTATTGCCATCCAGAATGTGCCTGAGGGAGCCATCATCTCCATGCCCATGCGAGCAGCCGGCAATTCCAAGTGGAAGTCATTTGTCATCGGTTCCTTGAGCGGTGCTGTAGAACCTGTCGGAGCCGTTGCCGTCTTGCTCTTGGCTTCGCTGCTGATGCCCGTCCTGCCTTACATGTTGGCCTTTGCCGCCGGAGCCATGTTCTATGTGGTGGTTGAGGAACTGATTCCTGAAGCCTCCAGCGGTCAGCACAGCAATCTCAGCACCATCGGTTTTGCCATAGGATTTATCCTGATGATGGTACTCGACGTGGTGATGGGATAACGGTTTACTTTCTTTCAATTTGAAATTGTAAAAAAAATGGCAAAGGACGTAGCATTGGTATTGTCAAGTGGTGGTGCGAGAGGTCTTGCCCATATCGGTGCCATTGAGGAACTGGAGGCGCAGGGCTATCGCATTACCTCCATCGCAGGCTGTTCGATGGGAGCCCTCATCGGAGGTGTCTATGCGACAGGGAAACTGAAAGAGTTTCGCGAATGGATGAAAACCATCGACCGCAAGAAGATGTTGAAACTGACGGACTTCTCTTTGGGGCTCAACCATATCGTAAAAGGCACGCGCATCATCGAGGCAATCATGGAGTTCGTGCCAGATGTTCTCATTGAGAACTTGCCGATACCTTATTGTGCTGTTGCTACTGACTGGAAATCAGGCCGCGAAGTAGTATTCCGCGAAGGCAGCCTCTTCGAAGCCATACGGGCCTCAATCTCTCTGCCTGCCTTCTATGAGCCAGTGCAGCGTGACGGGATGATACTCATTGATGGAGGCGTGACCAATCCCTTTCCTCTGAACCGAGTAGAGCGTCACGATGGTGACATCCTCGTCGGAGTAGATGTGAGCGACCAGGACTATGCCGCGAAGTGGGAAGAAAAGCAAGCAACAACCGAGCAGAGCAAACGGCGCACCTCCTTCTCGCAGAAGATAATCAAGAAGTTGCTCCCCGAAAGCATGGAATTCAACAGTTACACCATGCTCTCGCGCGCCAGTTCCATGATGATTCGCCAGAACTCCATCCTGATGGCTCAATTGATGCATCCCGATGTGCTTGTTGACATCCAGATGAGTCGCTATGGCAGCTTTGATTACGACAAATCAGAAAAACTCATTGCCATTGGTCATCAAAAAACGCAGCAGGTTCTCAATAAATATGACACAGATAGCAATCGGCCTTATCATCTCCCTGCCGGGCACGATGCTCGCCAACGGTTTTGTCCTGATGATGGTACTCGACGTGGTGATGGGATAATTCTGTAGAAATAGGTTTTATTCCGACTCCTTCAACTGCTCCAGTGCCCTGCATAGTTGGTCGGGGCACGATGTCCGCTTTGTACCACACCGGATGCCGTCCAGGCGTTGGATCACCTCGTCTATCTTCTGTCCTTTCACCAGGCGGCAGATTCCTTGTAGGTTTCCGTTGCAGCCACCATAGAATGTGATGTCCTGGATAACATTATTCTCATCTGCTGCCACCTCTATGAGCTGCGAACAGGTACCTTGGGTTTGATATTGTATTCTCTTCATGTTTTCTCAACTTTTGCAACGAAATATTCTCCCGGCGTTAAAGTTGTTGGCTTGGGGCTATTATTCAAAGTCGTACTTGTCCAGCAGTTTGCCACACTTAGAACAGAAAACCTCGTGTTTGTAAATCACGTTACCGCAGTCGTTACAGCGGTAAGTCTGCTCCTCCTTTTTCTCTTTGTTCTCTTCGTTCATTGCTTCCATAGTATAAAGAAATGGATTTCTATTCGTTTTAGGGGTTAGGACGATAGTTCACTCGGAGGGAAACCTTGTCGGCGGTAGGGAAGTCTTTGGGGACAGCCTGGGAGACCTTTCCCGTAGCGCACCATTCTGAGCCTCGCAGCAGGAGTGTCTGGAAGCCTGCGCATTGCATGGCGGGATTATCTTCCAGCGTGTCTCCGCAATGACCAAGCATGATGTGGAATACCCGCCCCTTTCCATGCTTCACAGTGAAGACAAGCGGCTCTTCACGGCCGGAGCCTCTTTGTTCGGGTGAGGAATACGACGTGTAGAGCAGGTCTTTTATGCCGCCAGGCCCCCTCATTCGGTCGTAGAGTTCGTCTGAGGCATGCTTCCATTGGGCAGGCAGGCCCTTGGTTATCGGGTGCGAGGCTTCACGACAATCGAGCAGATACTCGTGTCTGAAACCATGAGAGCCTCCATTTCCAGGGGAGTTGTCAGCCTGCAGCGCTCCGTCTTTCCAGTAGAAATATGGTCCCGACGCCTCGTTCCTTCCGCCCCAGCCACCCAGGGCAATCATCTCGTTGTACTCTTTCCAGTCTGTGAAAGCATTATCGGCTGCATGGTAAACTACCACTCCGCCACCACTTTGCACGTAGGCCATGAAGGCAGCACTCATTTCCGCCGACCAGCTATCTCCGTTATAGTCCAGAACCACAAACTTGTACTTACTGAAATCCACTGCGTAGTTCGACATATCCTCTCCTTGCTTGGGAGACACAGCCACATCGAGGCGGAAAAGCCCCGAGTTTTCCAACGTCATTTTAATAGCCTGATGGCTGACCGGCCAGTTGTGGTTGTTCTGTCCGGTGATGATAATGCCTCGAATAGGTTTCTTCGCGTCAGCACAAATTGTGGCCGACAGGAGCATTACGCTCATCAAAAAAAGGTGCTTGATAGTCTTCATTTTCCCTGTTCTTAATATATTAATAAATTGCGCCGTCACTTGTCTTCCCAGCGGTGGTCCTTGGGGAAGGGCTGACCACCCCAGGCTTTGACCTGCGTCCAAGGCTCCGGAGCATCGGTCCAGAAGGGATGGTCGGCAGGCAAGCCTAATGGCATGAAGGCCATAGAGGTCAGGTAGAGCGAACCGTTGTTGGTGTACCAGTCTGCCACATCGGGCTGGGAGCCGCAAAAGCCAATCGTCAGGTATCCACCCTTGTTGAAGTTCTCCTGGTTATCGAACATTCGGTGCATTACCTGTGTGAGGGCAGCACGCACCTGGCCGTTCGTCAGTTCTTTAGGCAACGTCTGATACCACGCCATCAGGGCCAACGGTTGCAAGGCGGCCAAGCGGTAGGTGATAGAGCGTCCGAAGACGGGGAAGGTACCCTCGGGCGAGATGAAACGTTCCAGGATGATGGCATGTTTCTGAGCCCGCTTCAAGGCCCGGTCGTAATGTTTCCGATAGTCCAGGCGTGACTTCTGTTTGGAGTCGATCATTGCCTGAAGCGTTTCGAGGTACATCGCGTGGAACACATAACTTGAATAATAGTCGAAGGCAAACTCCGGCCCGTCGGCATACCAGCCATCGCCCACATACCATTCCTCCACCTTACGGCAGGTGGTATTCACGCGGAACACATCGAACTGTGCACCGGCCTTAGCCAACAGGCTCTCGATGGTGGAAGAGAAGAGGAGCCAGTTGGTATAGGGCGGATCAATCCTGCGCAGGGCCTGGAACTCCTTGATGTAACGCTGCTTGGTTACATCATCGAGGGGCATCCACAGCACGTCCCAGGCACGGAGGAACGATTCGGCAAGGAAGGCGGCATCTACCAGATTCTGGTCCGACTTGCCCCAACAGAGATAGTCAGGCGAGGCAGGATCTACAGCATTCCGGTAGGCTGATAAAGCCCATGCCCTTAATTGCTTACGTTGCCGGCCCTCCGATGTGTTATCGTCGGGAAGCGAGAGCCAGGGGGCAACACCATCCATCAGTCTGCCGAACGTTTCCATATAGACCACACTGCGGTCGCGATTGTCGAACGAGGGTGAGAATTCAGTCTGCATATTCTTCTGCAACTCACCTTTCGCCATATTCTCCAGCACGGGCTGTGCCATCTTGTAGGCCAACGAGCACCAGTATTCACGGTCTGTCTGCGCCGAAGCTTGTATGGAGATAGCCGACAGGACGGCAATCAAAAGCAATAATCGTCTCATTCTCTTTAAGTCATTAGTTTAACTCTCGGAAGTCATAAAAAGGTGCTCCCACGCTCTTTTCCATGATAACAGAACCATTTCGAGGTAGCAAAGTTACGATTTAGCGAGCGAAAAACCAAATTTTTTCGTTCTAAATTTCCAAATATAGTTGTGTGATATTGATATTTTGCCTACTTTTGCATAACATCCCGAATTACATAAGGAAAAATGAAACTGAGGATTATGCTGTGCCTGCTTGGAGCGATAGTGGTTGGAACCGCCTCCGGCACAAAAAAGCGCGGGCTGTGGGCCTGCAAGTCTGTCGACGAGAGTAAAGTGTTCGTGAGTTGGCGCATGATGGCGACCGATGACCCTTGGGACACGACGTACAAGCTCTATGCCGGGAACCGGCTGGTGAAGACTGTGAAGGACCGCACGAACGCCACCTTCTCGGCAACGTATGCCAATGCCACGTTCCGGTTGGAGGTACTGGATGCCGAAGGTACGGTCATTGACACGCAGGAAGGCGTGAAGTGCGATGCAAAGTTCTTCCACCACATCAAGCTGGACTACCCCGGCGACTATAAGATGACAAACGGAACCGTAGTGACCTATACGCCCAACGACTGCTCGGCCTACGACATGGATGGTGACGGCGAACAGGAAATCATCATGAAGTGGGAACCGTCGAATACCGGGGCCGACTGCACAGCTACCGGGCCGCAGATCCTGGACTGCTACAAGCTGGACGGCACAAGGCTGTGGCGCATCGACTTCGGACCGAACGTGCTGGCGGGATGCCGCTTCACGTTCCTGTGCTACGATTTCGACGGAGACGGCAAGGGAGAACTCATCTGCAAGACGGCACAGGGCTCGAAGGATGCTACGGGCGAATACCTGCATACAGGTCCTGCCGCCAAAGCCATTCATACAAGATCCTCCGTCAATTCCTCGGGTGTTATTACCGATGGCGGCAGAGAGTGGCTGACGTGCTTCGACGGCGTGACGGGCTATGAACTGGCCACCACGAACTACTGGCCGCTGTTCAGCATCCAGAGCAACTGGGACGACCGCCCTGGCAAAACGGACGGTAACACCTACGGCCATCGCGGCAACTGGTTCAAGGGCTGTGTAGCCTTCCTCGATGTGGACGGCAAACCCACACCATGTGCCGTCACCGTGCGCGGCATCTATACCTATAGCTACGCTGCTGCCTATAGTTGGGACGGCACCGAACTGAAGACGCTGTGGAAGCATACCTCCGATAAGAAGGGACAGGGTATCTACGGACAGGGGGCACACAGCCTCACTGTTGGTGACATGGACGGTGACGGCTTCGACGAGGTGATGGTCGGAGCTGCAGCCCTCGACCACGACGGCACTTTGCTTTGGCGCACAGGACTCGGTCATGGCGATGCCACGCACCTGGGTGACTTCGATCCCGACAACGAGGGCATGGAGGTGTTTATCATCACCGAGGATGGCTCGGCCAAGTACGATGCCGCACTCATCGATGCCAAGACGGGAAACATACTGGTGGGCGTGCCCCAGACAGGTGGTGACACAGGGCGTGGACTTATCCTCGACTGCGATGACCGCTTCGAAGGTGCCGAGTTCATGGAATGGAGCGATGCCAACCTGATGACCTGCAAGGGCGAGACGATTGCTCCGTGGAAAGTGGGAACCGTCACGAGTTCTTCCATCAACTACGCCATCTATTGGGACGGCGACCTGCTGCGCGAGTACCACGACCGCAGCCATGTGGACAAATGGAACAGCGCCAGCCGCTCGTGGGACCGCACCTGCACGCTCTACAACTATGGCTATGGTGCCAACAACATCAACAGCTCGAAATACAACCCCAACCTCCAGTGCGACCTCTTCGGCGACTGGCGCGAGGAAGCCGTCTATTGGGCACAGAACGGCAATGACTACTACCTGACCATCTTCACCACTACCACCGACAGCAAATACAAACTGCCCTGGCTGCGCGAAGACCACACCTACGACATGGCCATCGCCTGGCAGAATTGCGGCTACAATCAGCCGCCACACCTCGGTTACAGCCCTATCACTTACCAGAGGGAACTGACAACAGGTATCCATGCGATACGAGATGACAATAGTCGCGAAGCCACAACCGATAACCGTTGGTTCGACCTGATGGGGCGCCCCCATCCCTACCCTTCCGGCCTTTGCATCGAACTGCAACCCGATGGCAAAAAACGCAAGTTACTATGGTCCAGATAAGACAAAAACGCACTAATAAAGCAGAGAGTAAAGCCTTCCTCTTTTTCATCTGTTCGGTCTCGGCGATGGGTGGTCTGCTCTTCGGCTACGACTGGGTGGTGATAGGTGGCGCCAAACCGTTTTATGAGTTGTATTTCGGCATCGCGGACTCGCCGTTGATGCAGGGCGTGGCGATGACCACGGCGCTAGTGGGGTGCCTCTTCGGCGCGATGGTGGCTGGCGCTCTGGCAGACCGCTACGGACGCAAACCGCTGCTGACGACGGCAGCAGTATTGTTCACGGTGTCGGCCATCGGAACGGGATTGTTCAACGACTTTACCTTATTTAATATAGCACGCTTCGTAGGTGGAGTGGGTATCGGTGTGGCATCGGCGTTGTCGCCTATGTATATCGCCGAGGTCAGTCCGGCAGGGATTCGCGGACGCATGGTGAGCCTGAACCAGATGACGATAGTGTTGGGAATCCTTGCAGCGCAGGTGGTGAACCTGTTGCTGGCAAGGGACACGAGCGTGGCGGAGTTGCAGGCGTGGAATGTGGCCTGGGGCTGGCGCTGGATGTTCTGGGCCGAGACGTTGCCCGCAGCGCTGTTCCTGCTGCTGAGCTTCTTCATTCCGGAGAGTCCTGTCTATTTGAAAATGAAGAATGATGAATCTCGCTTCGCTCGGAATGATGAATGTAATTTACATGCAAGTTCTGGCAATAATTCTTATTCTTCACTCTTAATTCTTCACTCTTCATTTAGGAAGGTTCTCTTGTTGGGCCTGGTGATTGCCGTCTTCCAGCAGTGGTGCGGCACAAATGTGATTTTCAACTATGCACAGGAGATTTTTGTCGGAGCCGGTTTCGACGTGGACGGGATGTTCATCAACATCGTCATCACAGGTATAGCCAACGTGCTGTTCACTTTTGTGGCGCTATATACCATCGAGCGTTGGGGCCGCAGGACGCTGATGCTGATTGGTGCGGGCGGCCTGGGTTTGATATATGCCATCCTGGGCTACTGTTATTTCCAGCAGATGACGGGTGTGATGATGGTGGCACTGGTGGTAGCGGCCATCTCGGTCTATGCAATGACGCTGGGCCCTGTCACCTGGACCCTACTGGCTGAGATATTCCCCAACCGGATTCGTGGCGTGGCGATGGCGACATGTACCTTTGCCCTCTGGGTGGGATGCTGCACTCTGACGTTCTCGTTCCCCTCGATGAATGCGGCACTGGGCAGTAGCGGGACGTTCTGGATCTACGCCTCTATATGTGCCTGCGCCTTCCTCTATCTCTGGAGGAATTGTCCGGAGACGAAAGGCAAGACTTTGGAGGAACTGGAGAGAGAATTGGTAAATCATTAAATTTATCAGTCAATTGTAAATCGGACTCCGGCTTTGCCGCCTGAGTACCGAAATATGGAAATAAGTAATAAACGAAGAAATTGTAAATCATAATGGCGGTTAAAGCATGGCGCGAACAAGTGGTGATTCCCACTTACAAGGCCGGAAAACCAGAAAAGAATCCTATCTTCCTGGAGAACAGGGTCTATCAAGGCAGCAGTGGTGTAGTATATCCTTATCCTGTCATTGAATCGATTGCCAACGAGAAGACCGACGAGACGTATCTTGCCGTATGGCTGGAGAACGAATACATCAAAGTGATGATACTGCCGGAGTTGGGCGGGCGTGTGCAAATGGCCTACGACAAGGTGAAGCAGCGTCATTTCGTCTATTACAACCACGTCATCAAGCCGGCACTGGTGGGACTGGCAGGGCCTTGGATCAGCGGAGGCATCGAATTCAACTGGCCGCAGCATCACCGCCCGAGCACTTTTCTGCCTGTAGATCACAAAATCGAAGAGGGAGAGGACGGAAGCGTCACCGTTTGGTGCAACGAGATGGAACGGATGTTCCACCAGAAGGGCCTCGTGGGCTTCACACTGCGTCCCGGTTGTGCCTATCTGGAAATACGCGGTCGGCTGAGCAATCGCACTCCCTTGCCGCAGACCTTTCTGTGGTGGGCGAACCCCGCAGTGGAGGTGAACGATGCCTACCAGAGCGTGTTCCCGCCCGACGTGAACGCCGTCTTCGACCATGGGAAACGCGCTGTCTCATCGTTCCCCATCGCCACAGGAACGTACTACAAGATGGACTACTCGGCAGGCGTGGATATCTCGAACTACAAAAACATCAAGGTGCCTACCAGCTACATGGCCGTGAACTCGAAGTACGACTTCGAGGGCGGCTATGAGAACGACACCCAGGGCGGAATGTTGCATGTGGCCAGCCACCACTTCTCGCCTGGCAAGAAGCAGTGGACGTGGGGCAACGGCGATTTCGGCAGGGCGTGGGACAGGAACCTGACCGACAAAATCAATGCGTCCGACGGTTCCGTCATCGGAATCACAAACTCTGGTTTTCGCCCCTACATAGAACTGATGGCAGGCGTCTATACCGAGAACCAGCCCGACTTCACGTGGCTGATGCCTTACGAAGAGAAGCAGTTCACGCAGTATTTCATGCCCTATCGCGAACTTGGAATCGTCAAGCAGGCTTCGAAGGATTTCATCTTCAATATCGAGAAGACAGAGGGTGGGGCGTGCTTCAAGGTGCTGGCGACATCGAGGCAGGAGGTGCGAATTATTCTGAAGAACGATGACGGCACCATCTATTATAACAAGGTGGAGAAGTTGTCGCCAGAGGAGGTCTTCAAAGAGACCGTACACGTCAAGGACGCAACACTCGCCGACCTCTCTTTCACCATTTTCTCACCCCTTACCTCTCACTCCTCACCCCTTCTGATGTGGCACGCGGAACCCGACGAAGTGCGTCCGATTCCCGACAGCGCCGAAGCTGCCCTGCCACCCGTGGAGTGCAAGACTGTGGACCAGCTGTACCTCACGGGTCTGCACCTGGAGCAGTACCGGCATGCCACATGGTCTGCTCTCGACTACTACGAGGAGGCTTTGCGCCGTGACCCCAACGATGTGCGCTGCCTGAACCAGACGGGATTGTGGTTCCTGCGTCGCGGACGTTTCGACAAAGCCGGGCACTACCTGCGCCGAGCCGTGAAGATCTGGCAGAAACGCAATCCCAACCCCTACGACGGCGAGCCCATCTTCAACCTGGCGCTCTGTCTGAAATACCAATGCAGAATGCAGGAAGCTTATGACCTCTTCTGGAAAGCCGCTTGGAACAAGGCGTGGGCTGATGCCGGGTACTTCGAGGCCGCATGCATCAGCATCGCTGAGGAGCGGTACGAGGATGCGCTGGAAGAACTGGAACGCTGCCTCATCAGCAACGTCCACAACCACCAGGCACGGGCCATGAAGGCCGTCGTGCTACGAAAACTGGGACGCAAAGAAGAGGCTCTGGCATGGATACAGGAGAGTTACAAGATCGACCCCTTCAATTACGTCTGCATGGTGGAAGAGCACCTGCTCACCGGCAGTCGGGAGGCTCTGGACCGCATGACTGCCCTCATGAACGGTTCGGCAAAGAACTACCACGAGACGGCATTGGACTATCTGCAGGCAGGACTGCATGACGAGGCCCGGCAAGTACTGCTCTTGGCCACACAGCCTGGGGTGGAGGCATCACCGCTCACCTATTATTATCTGGCCGCTGCCTCGCCTGCAGGTCAGGCCGCGGAGTGGTTGGAGAAGGCGGCTCAGGCAGACCCCACATGCTGCTTCCCCAATCGTCTGGAAGACATCGGCATACTGCAATCTGCCATAGCGCTCAACGAACGGGATGCACACGCGCCCTTCTATCTCGGATGTCTCTACTACGACAAGCGTCAGTACGACCTGGCTCTCGGGAACTGGGAGCTCTCAGCGAAGCGCGACCCGCAGTTCCCCACCGTCTGGCGTTGCCTCGCTTTGTATAAATTCAATAAAGAAGCCCATTCGGGGGCAGCACATGGAGGCACCGCTGTCTCATACATGGAACGCGCCTTCCACCTTGACGAGACCGATGCCCGCATCCTCATGGAACTGGACCAGCTCTACAAAGTCACGCAGAGAGCCCACGAAGAGCGACTCGCGTTCCTCCAGCAATATCCCGCCCTCATCCGGCAGCGCGACGACCTTGTCTTGGAGGAAATCACCCTCCTGAATCAGGTGGGCCGTTACGAGGAGGCCATGCAGAAGTTGGATGCCCACCAGTTCCATCCTTGGGAAGGCGGTGAGGGCAAGGTGCCGGCGCAGTATCAGATCTCCCGCGTGGAGCAGGCGAAGCGCCTGCTCTCAGAGGCCTCAGATGGTTCAGACAAGGCCATTCACCTTCTGGAGGAGTGCCTCGAGTATCCGCACCATTTGGGCGAGGGCAAGCTCTACGGTGCCCAGGAGAATGATTTCTACTACCTCCTCGGACTCGCCTACGATGCCCAGGAGAAAGCAGCGCAAGCCCGTACCTGTTACGAGCGGGCCACCATCGGTCCCACCGAGCCTGCCGCAGCCATGTACTACAACGATGCCAAGCCCGACAAGATCTTCTATGCCGCACTGGCCTACCGCAAGTTAGGTGAGAACGACAAGGCCAACAGCCTCTGTTACAAGCTTGTGAACTACGGAGAGAAGCACATCTTTGACCAGGTGCGCATGGATTACTTTGCCGTCTCTCTGCCCGACCTCCTCATTTGGGACGGTGACTTGCAACAGAAGAACACCATCCACTGCCAGCTGATGATGGCTCTGGGTCACCTCGGTTTGTCGCAGGCTGGCGGCCCCGATGCCGACTGGCACTTCGAGCGTGGAATGAAATTCCTCGAAGAGGTTGAGGCCGGGGACTATAATCACCCTGTTCCTCCAGCCCTGCGTTCGCTGCTCCCACTCTGCAGCACCAGCAGTACACCCCAGTTGGAGACCAACCTTCCGAGGAACAGAAGAAGATAGCATACCGAAAAAGCCGAGCCCGGAGGCCCGGCCATAATTTTGAGTTTTGAATTGATTAATTTTGAATTGATTAAAAGGTGCCCGTGCGGGCACGCTTTTAATCCTGGTCGTCGCCTGGATCGGGGTCGCCGCCGCCACCGTTGTTGTCACCGCCGTTGTTGCCGCCCTGGTTGGTGCCGCCGTTATCGTCACCGCCCTCGGGGTCTTCCACGGTGCCGTCGTCGGCGCTGGTCACGCGCTTCACCTCGTCGCCGTTGCGGTCGTAACAGGTGATCTGGATGCTGGTGCCAGCCAACTCCTCCTTCAGGTCCACATCGGAGGTGAAGATGATGCGGCGGCTGCGGATGAGCTTGGTTTTCACGTCGTTCACATCCTCGACGGCCTTAGAGCGCAGGCCGAATCGCATGGTGCCGAGTCCGGGCAGAGCCACGCTGTGACCCTCGGTTGCTTTACTTTCATTGCCATAGTTGTAAAGATTTTAGTTTGTTAGTTGATGAGTTTTTGGTTTTTGGGGTTTTGTCGTTTCCGGACTCGGATTTTGCGCTCTGGGCAGGGAGAAAATTTTGGTGCACCTGGGAAATCTTTTTTGCTGGCGAGCGGGGCGTTTTTTTTCTTTCTTCCGACACTGCAAAGGTACGACAATTTTCTGAAAATGTAAAGATATTTCGCCAAAACTTTTGGGAGGAAACTTTTTTGAAAGTCCCAACTTTTAGAAATCCAGAAATTCAGAATTCTGAATCCAAAGGTAAAGTCCTATCTGTCTTTTTTTGATTTTCTCTGTTTTCCTTGTGAGGGATTGAAGAATTTCGTAAATTTGACTATCGTCGAAGATAGGATGCATCTCGGAAATAAAAGAAAAAAGCATTTTTCTTTGTATTTCACTCGATTTTCACTATCTTTGTCAGGCGAAAACTATAAATTATTATTAACTTAAAACAAATATATAACGAAAAAGATTTTATTTACGATGATTTTGGCAGGAGCTGCTCGATGTGTCGAAGAATACCGCACTAATATATCTGTCCTGCCAGAGTAATCAACTGGCTTCACTTGACGTATCTAAGAACACCACGCTGCAGAGGCTTATATGTAAAGACAACCAGCTGACTTCGCTCAATGTGGCGGGGTGTCCCGAGTTAGAGGAGATTATTTGCTACAGCAACCGAATTAAGGGTGAAGCGATGAATGTACTGGTGGCAGGTCTGTCTACGTCAGGTGGCTTCTTGGGCGTCATCAACTATAAGGATGAGCAGAACGAGATGACCAAATCGCAGGTTGCAGCTGCCAAGGCCAAAGGATGGTATGTACGTTATAACGACAACAACCAATGGCAGAACTATGAGGGCAGCGATGACCCGACCGGTATCGTTTCTCCCCTCGGGGAGACGGAAGAGGGGGCTTTCTACGACCTCCAGGGCCGGAAACTCTCTGGCAAACCAGAACGAGGCACCTACATAGAAAACGGGAAAAAGAAGGTAAAGTAATAAAGATATTTTCTGGCTACATCCTTGCCAAAGCTATATTTGTTGCAACGTCTTAACTTTGATATATGGCAAACATTTTTTCATTAGAGGGCAAGAATGCCTGGGTTACGGGTGCCTGCTACGGCATCGGGTTCAACATCGCAAAGGCTTTTGTGGAGGCTGGCGCCAGATGCGTCGTCTTCAACTGCCGCAGCGAAGAGGCACTGCAGCGCGGCTATGACAACTACCGCGAGGCCGGCATCACGAACGTGAAAGGCTACGTCTGCGACGTGACCGACGAGCAGGCCGTGAAGGCACTGGTGGAACAAGTCCACAAGGAAGTGGGACAGATTGACATCCTGGTCAATAATGCCGGCATCATCAAGCGCATTCCCATGCACGAAATGAAGCGCGAGGAGTTCCAGCAGGTCATCGACATCGACCTGGTGGGGCCATTCATCTGCGCCAAAGCCGTTATCCCCGAGATGATGGAGCGCCGCGAGGGTAAGATCATCAACGTCTGCTCGATGATGTCGGAGCTGGGACGCGAGACGGTCAGCGCCTATGCTGCTGCCAAAGGCGGCCTGAAGATGCTGACCCGCAACATCTGCTCGGAGTATGGTGAGTACAACATCCAGTGCAACGGCATTGGTCCGGGCTACATCGCAACACCACAGACGGCCCCGCTTCGTGAGCGTCAGCCCGATGGCAGCCGTCATCCCTTCGACAGCTTCATCTGCGCCAAGACACCAGCCGGGCGCTGGCTGAACCCCGAGGAACTGGCAGGTCCTGCCGTCTTCCTGGCCTCCCACGCCAGCGATGCCGTGAATGGCCACATCCTGTATGTGGATGGAGGAATTCTGGCTTATATCGGGAAACAACCCTAGAAATAATTAACAATTAACAATTGAAAATATGTAGGTAGTAGACAGTAGTGAAGCAGTTCTTGCACGCTTTAGCGGCAAGGCGCGATTGTGGTCGCGGAGAAGCCGATACATTTAGCTGCTGAAACATTTGGCATAACTACTGTCCGAAAGGACGAGCGAAGCGATATCTACTTTTCCGCCTGCGCTTGAGCACCAAAGGAGCGCAAGAACTACATAACTACAAAAACAGTAAATGATTTGATGGAGCAGGTATTCAGTTATATCATCAGTTTGGGGGCGTCGGTGATGATGCCGATTCTCTTTACCATCATTGGGCTTTGCATCGGGCTGAAGTTCGGGAAGTCCCTGAAGTCGGGTCTCTATGTAGGCGTGGGTTTCGTAGGACTGGGCATTGTGACAGCCCTGCTGACAAACAACTTCGGAGGACCGCTGAGTGACATTTCAAGCCTGTACGACTTGCAGCTCGGTGTGTTCGACATGGGTTGGCCCGCTGCCGCTGCTGTGGCCTACAACACAGCTGTGGGTGCGCTGATTATCCCTATCTGCCTGGGGGTGAACTTCCTGATGCTCATCACCAAGACCACCCGCACGGTGAACATCGACCTGTGGAACTACTGGCACTTCGCATTTATCGGGGCTGTAGCCTACATCGTGATGGACCAGAGTCTGGCCTGGGGTTACTTCGCCGCTATTGTGTGCTACATCAATACACTGGTGATGGCCGACCTGACAGCGGACAGGTTCCAGCGTTACTATGCCATGGAGGGCATCTCTATCCCCCACCCTTTTGTACAGAGCTTCACGCCGTTTGCGATGTTGATCAACAAGGGACTCGACAAGATTCCCGGCTTCTCGAAGCTTGACATCGATGCCGAGGGACTGAAGAAGAAGTTTGGTGTGCTGGGAGAACCGTTGGTGCTGGGTGTGATTGTGGGTGCGCTGATTGGTGCCTTGGCCCAGCTCGACATCAAGAAGATTCTGTTCCTGGGCGTCACGATGGGTGCCGTGATGGAACTCATTCCCCGCATCACACGACTATTTATCGACGGGCTGATGCCTATCTCGGAAAAGACGCAGGAAGTGGTCAAGCGGAAGTTCAATGGCAAGAAAGTCTATATCGGTATGTCGCCGGCGTTGGTAATCGGGCATCCCACGACACTGGTGGTATCGCTGTTGCTCATCCCCGTCACGTTGGGTATGGCAGTTGTCCTGCCTGGCAACGAGTTTCTGCCTTTGGCTTCGTTGGCCGGTATGTTCTATGTGTTCGTGATGGTACTGCCGTTTACCAAAGGAAACGTGGTCAAGACTTTCATCGTAGGACTGGTAGCGCTGGCTATTGGTCTGTATTTCGTGACCGATATGGCTCCCGCCTTCACGCAGGCAGCCCATACCGTTTTCGAGCAGACGGGCGACAATGCCGCCAAGATTCCTGAGGGCTTCGAGGCCGGGGCAATCGACTTTGCATCAAGTCTCTTCGGGTGGGTCATCTACAAGTGTGTCAATAACCTGGAATATGCAGGTATGGGTCTGCTGACTGTCTTCACAGCCGTGATAATGTTATTCAATCGTCGACGAATAATTCACAATTCATAATTCACAATTCATAATTCATAATTCACAATTCACGATTCACAACTCACAATATGAAGAAAATTCATTTCATTTTTTCCTTTTTTCATTTTTTCATTTTGACGCAAGTCATATCTGCTCAGCAGACGATGACGTTCCAGACGGCTTGCCACCCTGCCGACGTGAAGCACTACGACACACAGACGCTGCGCGACAGGTTCGTGATGGAGAAGGTGATGGCTCCAGACGAGATCAACCTCACTTACTCGTACTACGACCGCTTTATCTTCGGTGGTGCTATGCCTGTGACAAAGGATCTGAAGCTGGAGACTCATCCCCAGTTGCGTGCCGACTATTTCATGCGCAACCGCGAATTGGGCATCATCAATACTGGTGGCGATGGCGTAGTCATCGTGGATGGCCAGGAGTATCCTCTAGGCTATAGCGAGGCACTCTATGTGGGTCGCGGATGGCTCGGCAAGGACAAGAACGGCAACGACATCGATTCCAATAAGGAGGTGATTTTCCGCTCGAAGGATGCCAACAAGCCCGCCAAGTTCTACCTGAACAGCGCTACGGCCCACCAGCACTACAAGACCCAGTGGGTGACCCTAGACGGACGTAAGAACGGCAAGGTTCAGAGCTTGAAAGCTGTAATCGTAGGCACCAAAGAGAAACCCCTCGGAACGAAGGCCGAGAGCAACCTACGCACCATCAACCAGCTGATTGTGAACACCGCACTGGAGGAAGGTCCCTGTCAGTTGCAGATGGGATTGACCCAATTGCAGGAAGGTTCAGTCTGGAACACAATGCCGCCACACACCCACGGTCGTCGTATCGAGGCCTACTACTACTTCAACCTGCCCGAAGGCCACCAAATCAGTCACGTGATGGGCGAGCCACAGGAAACGCGTGTGGTATGGCTGAAAAACGAACAGGCCATCATGTCGCCCGAGTGGAGCATCCACTGCGCCAGCGCCACCTATTACTATACCTTCATCTGGGGTATGGCAGGCGAGAACCTGAACTACAACGACAAGGACAACATCGAGGTAAAAGACCTGAAATAGCCGGTTATTCGAACAAGTATAACATGAAAATGAACATCTTCGGCCTGCTCAGGAACCTGTGGCCGTTTGTGAAGCCCTACAGGTTGCTGATTGTAGCTACCGTCACTCTGACCTTCATCGGTTCGCTGATGGCACAGGTGAATGCTGTGGTCCTGGACAAAGCCGTGGATGCCATCAACGCCCTGATAAAGACCCCCCAACCCCCTTTAGGGGGAGTAGGTTTCGAGTGGAGCAAAGCCGCCAGGATATTGATTATCATTAGCGTTGTGCTCTTGGGCAAGGAGGTCGTATCCGCCATCATCACCTTCTTCCAGCGTCTCTTCGGACAGAAACTCCGCATCTATGTGAGCCGGGACCTGTCGCTACAGGTGATTGACAAGATTCTGACCTTCCGCATGGCGTTCTTCTCGGCCGAGGACAACGACACAGGCAAGCTGCAGTCGCGGATAGACAGAGGTGTGATGAGCCTCAGCAATACGGTGAACAACTTCTTCATCGACATCCTGCCCCTCTTTACAAGTGCCATCCTCGCCCTCGTCCTGATGTTTGCGGCGAACTTCTACGTCGGTTTGGTGGCGCTCTGCATCGTACCAGTCTATTTCTACATCACCTACCGACAGGCCAAACGCATGAAGGGCGGACGCAGAAGCATCTTCAGCAGTCACCAAGCGGTGAGCCAAGGCATCCTGAACATCCTGGAAAGCATCAGCGTAATCAAGTCGTTCAACCGCGAGCAGATTGAAGCCGACAAGCAGACCGCCGTGCAGCAGGCGATGACAGACCAGCAGATGAGCACGCGGCGCTGGAGCTACCTCTACGACGGTCTGAAAAGCTTCTTCGAACAGATAGGAACGGTTCTGATTATCATACTCACAGCATACCTGGTATTGATTGATTATCCAGGTATGAGCATCGGCAAAATAATGTACCATGTCATGCTGTTCAGCAACGTGAGTGCCCCCATCCGTCAGCTGCATCGCATCTACGACGACATGAACGATGCGCTCATCTATGCAGAGGGTTTCTTCGGCATCCTGCATGCCCACGACGAGGTTGAGGATACGGGCCAGTATCATCCCGACACGGTGAGGGGTGATTTCGAGATGAGCGGTGTGGATTTCACCTACGGCAACGGCACCAAGGCCCTGACGAATGTCAGCATGCACATCAAGCCCGGCAAGATAACGGCACTGGTAGGCCTGAGCGGAGCCGGCAAGACGACCATCGTGAACCTGCTCGACAAGTTCTATCATCCCGACCAGGGAAGCATCAAACTGGATGGTGTGGAGCTGAAGGAGTGGGACACGCATTGGTTGCGCGAGAATGTCGGCCTGGTGCTACAGAAGAACCACATCTTCAACGGTACCATCGAGGAAAACATCAAGTACGGAAACCCGAACGCTACACACGAGGATGTGGTGAAGGCAGCACAACAAGCCTATATCTACGACCAAATCATGCAACTGCCGAACCAGTTCGAGTCGCAGGCCCTGCAACTGAGCGGCGGACAGCAGCAACGCATCGCCATCGCCCGTATGTTCATCAAGAACCCACCCATCATCTTCCTGGACGAACCGACAGCCAGCCTCGACGCTGTGGCAACCGAGCAGATAAAGGCGAGCATCGATGCCATCAAGGCAGGGCGAACCGTCATCATCATCTCGCACAACATCGGCCAAATCATCGATGCCGACCAGATTTACGTCCTCCAGAAAGGACATGTGGTACAAAGCGGATCGCCCGACGAAGTTTACCATCAAGGCGGCCTCTACAAGGAAATCTTCGATGCCAGTGCCCGCAGCCTGAATGTCGACAAGATTGCCAGAACCTCCAACCTATAACCAACCTATAACCTCTCATATAATATGATTCAGAAACTCCTGAAATTCCTCGACAATTCGCCAGTTAACTTCCTGGCTGTCAAGACTATTAGTGAACAACTCAGCAAAGCGGGTTTCGAGCGCTTGGATGCCTGCGACAAACTTGGCGAGATGAAGCCCGGCAGACAGTTCTTCCTCACGAAGAACGACTCTTCCGTCTATGCTTTCCGTATCGGCACGAAACCTCTTAGTGATGCTGGTTTCCATATCATCTGCGCACATTGCGACTCCCCGACTTTCCGCATTAAGCCCAATGCCGAGATAACTGGAGAAGGCGGCATCGTGCGCCTCAACACAGAGGTTTACGGCGGGCCCATCATGAGCACATGGTTCGACCGGCCCCTTACCATCGCAGGCCGTGTCATCATTCGCTCAAAGGATGTGATGAAGCCTATCACTAAGCTTCTGCATGCTCGCCGTCCGCTCTTGCAAATCAGCAACCTCGCCATCCATTTCAATCGCGAGGTGAACGATGGTGTGAAGCTGAGCAAGCAGAAGGATATGCTCCCCATTCTTGGCATCATCAACGACGAGTTGGAGAAAGGCAATCTGCTCATCAACCTGATTTGCAAAGAACTGAAGGTTAAGACCACGGACATTCTCGACTTCGACCTCTACCTTGCCGACGCCACTCCTGCTTGCACTTTCGGCATACACGACGAGTTCATCTCCAGCGGAAGGCTCGATGACCTCAGTATGGTTCACGCAGGATTGCAGGCTCTGCTGCAGAGTGGAGGGAGGACACCAAAAGTGACACAAGTGCTCGCCATCTTCGACAACGAGGAAACCGGTTCGCAGACAAAGCAAGGCGCTGGCAGTCCCTTCCTTGCAAACCTGTTGCAGCGTATAGTTTTGGCTCAAGGAGGCAATGCAGAGGACTTCCACCGCAGCATCGAGCAAGCCTTCATGGTATCGGCCGACAATGCACATGCCTGGCATCCCAATTATAGCGAGAAATACGACCCAACGAACCATCCAGTACTTGGAGGCGGACCGGTCATCAAGTTCAATGCCGCTCAGAAATATGCAAGCGATGCCGTTTCAGCCGCTGTCTTTGCAGGGATTTGCGAAAAGGCAGGCGTACCCTGTCAGCGTTTCGTGAACCATAGCGATGTAGCAGGCGGCAGCACCCTGGGCAACATCCTTGCCTCTTCGCTTCCTGTCAGGGGTGTCGATATGGGCAATCCCTTGCTGGCAATGCACAGCTGTCGCGAAACAGCCGCCGTAGCCGACCACCTCTATTGCATCGAAGCATTCAAGACGTTCTATCAATAAACGCTGTTTCGGAACGCGCTAAAAGTCGAAACTCAATTGGCCGCTTCCCTGAGAGCCATGGTCTGGAGCAGGGGGAAGAGAGGTTTGGGGCACCGCCTCGATAAGCAACAAGAACTCGTCTTCGTTCATGATGCGGATGCCGAGTTTCTCTGCCTTCTCAAGCTTTGCAGGTCCCATGTTCTCGCCTGCAAGGACGAAACTCGTCTTGGCGCTAATACTGCCGACATTCTTGCCACCATGCTGCTCGATGAGAGCCTTGTATTCGTCGCGGCTGTGATGCTGGAAGACGCCGCTAATGACGATTGACTGCCCTTCGAGCTTATCGGAACGGGCTTGCTTCTGCTGCTCGCCAAGCTCCATCTGAAGGCCATATCCGCGCAGGCGCTCCACGAAAGCCCGATTCACAGGATTAGCGAAATACTGGATGACACTGCTTGCTATCACTTCGCCGATTCCGTTGATTTGCATCAGACTTTCCATCGAAGCCTCCATCACCTTATCTATGCTCCCATAATAACGGGCAAGCGTCTTTGCGGCAATCTCGCCCACAAAGCGAATACCGATTGCATAAAGGACTCGTTCGAAGGGAACCTGCTTGCTCCCTTCGATACTGGCAAGAATCTTGCGAACGCCTTTATTGTCAGAAGCAAGAGGGTCTGCAAGTTGTTCTTCCGTGAGTGTGTAAAGGTCAGCTGCATCATGGATGAGACCACGACGATAGTAATCATCCACCGTTTCGGGACCGAGTGAATTGATATTCATCGCCTTGCGGCTGATAAAGTGCTCTATCCTGCCAAGAATGAGAGGCGGACAGCCCGTATCATTCGGGCAGTAATGTGCCGCCTCGCCTTCGTAGCGAACAAGCTTCGAGCCGCAGACAGGACAGTATTCCACAAAAGGAATCGCTCTCTCTAAACCTCCCCGAGAGGAGGCTTTTGTTTTCTCCCCCTCGGGGGAGTTGGAGGGGGGCTGTTTCCCCACTATCTTCGGAATAATCTCGCCGCCTTTCTCTACGAGCACTCTATCTCCTACATGCAGGTCGAGCGAAGCCATTACATCGGCATTGTGGAGGGTTGCTCTGCGAACTTGGGTTCCTGCCAATTGCACAGGATCCATGTTTGCAACAGGCGTTACAGCTCCTGTCCTTCCCACCTGAAAAACAACCTGTCTGAGCGTTGTTTCCGCTTGCTCGGCTTGGAACTTGTAGGCAATTGCCCATCGCGGGCTCTTGGCCGTCATTCCCAAGCTCTTCTGCTGAGCCAACGAATTGACTTTCAGCACGACACCATCCGTCGCAACAGGCAGGTTCCGACGCTCCTTGTCCCAATAATCAATATACTCGAACACACCTTCAAGTGAATCCACCAAACGCATGTTCTTACTTATTTGGAAGCCCCATCTGGCCGCAGCTTCAAGATTCTGATAGTGCCCGTCGCCAGGAATTCCATCGCCCAAAAGATAATAAAGATACGCATCTAAGCCTCTTTGCGCCACAGTACTGCTGTTCTTGCTCTTGAGTGTTCCGCTTGCAGCATTGCGAGGATTGGCAAAAAGCGGTTCACCGGCTTCTTCCCGTTCGGCATTGAGGCGGTCGAAAGAGCTCCAAGGCATCAGGACTTCGCCACGAATCTCGAACTGAGGAGGATAGTCGCCTCCAGCAGGCAGTTGGAGAGGAATGCTTCTAATGGTGCGCACATTGGCAGTGACATCATCGCCCTGAATGCCATCGCCTCTCGTAACCGCTCGAACCAGTCGGCCCTCCTCATAGTGGAGACTGATGCTGAGGCCGTCGAACTTCAACTCACAACAAACCTGAAAAGGTGCTCCCATCAAGCCTTCGCTCACCCTTTGCCAGAAGTCTGCCACATCCTGACGATTGTATGTATTACCCAAACTGAGCATAGGACGAGAGTGCACAACCGTCTCGAACTCATTGTTCAAATCGCTGCCAACCCGTTGCGTAGGACTGTTGGCATCGAACATCTCCGGATGCCGCGCTTCGAGGTCCTGCAATTCATGCATTAAGAAGTCGAATTCCTGGTCGGAGATGACCGGAGAATTCTCCATATAGTATCGAAAATTATGCTGATGCAGTTCATCCCGGAGCTGCAAAATACGCTTTATTTCGTCCATTTCATCAATTGAAAACCATTATTCTTCTGCAAAAATAACACTAAAAAGAGAAAGAAGCAAGAAAATGAGGCGCACAATTTGGAATAACGACAAAATTTAAGTAACTTTGCGGCGTTTTTGAAAAGATTATACCACCATTTTATGGCACAAAATAAATTCCGTGGGCTTGGCGTTGCTCTCATTACGCCATTTTGTACAGACGGAAGCATTGATTTCGAGGCCCTCGACCGATTAGTAGAATACCAGATAAAAGGAGGCGTCGATTTCCTATGTATCATGGGCACTACAGCCGAGACGCCAACACTGAGCCGCGGGGAAAAAAGACAGCTGAAGGAACATCTGGTGGAACGTGTAGCAGGTCGAGTACCTTTGCTCATGGGATGTGGAGGGAATAACACGGCAGCTATCGTAAGCGATTTAAGGGAAGAAGATTGGACAGGCATTGACGGTATTTTAAGCGTTTGCCCATATTACAACAAGCCCTCGCAGGAAGGTCTCTACCAACATTTTTCCGCTATTGCAAAGGCCAGTGCTCTGCCGGTTGTCCTATATAACGTCCCTGGAAGAACAGGAGTCAATATGACAGCCGAAACAACTCTCCGCCTTGCACGCGATTTCGACAACATCGTCGCCATCAAGGAAGCAAGTGGCGACATCACCCAGATGGACGATATCATCAAGAACAAGCCTCAGAACTTCGACGTTATTAGCGGCGATGACGGCATCACCTTTCCACTCATCACCTTGGGTGCAGTAGGTGTCATAAGCGTTATCGGCAATGCACTGCCTGCAGAATTCAGCCGCATGGTTCGCCTCGCACTCAAAGGAGAATACAATACCTCGCTGACCATTCATCATAAGTTTACCGAGTTATTCAAACTGCTTTTCGTTGACGGCAACCCTGCAGGTGTAAAGGCAATGCTCAGCGAGATGGGACTCATCCAGAATGTCCTGCGCTTGCCGCTCGTCCCTACCCGACTCACGACAATGGAAAAAATCAGTCAGATTGTTAGGGAATTAGGATATTGAAAGTAAAAAGAGAAAAAAAAATCTTAATTCTTAACTGTTAATTCTTAACTATTTTGTATCTTTGCAAAGCAAAACAATCAAAACAAAACATAAATTAATACAATTACAGTAAACATGGTTTATTCACACGAAGTACAAAACATGTGTTGCGTGGCAAAAGGCCCCAACCATGGTCCTGCTCCCATTCCCGAAGAGGGCAAGTGGGTTCAGGCAAAAGAGATTAAGGACATCAGCGGTCTGACACACGGTATCGGCTGGTGTGCTCCCCAGCAGGGCGCTTGCAAGCTGACCCTAAACGTTAAGGACGGTGTTATCGAGGAGGCTTTGGTAGAGACTATCGGTTGCTCCGGTATGACTCACTCAGCTGCTATGGCGAGCGAGATTCTGCCTGGTAAGACCATTCTCGAGGCTCTGAATACCGACCTCGTTTGCGATGCCATCAACACCGCTATGCGCGAGCTCTTCCTGCAGATTGTCTATGGTCGTACCCAGAGCGCTTTCAGCGAAGGTGGTCTGATGATTGGTGCCGGTCTTGAGGACCTGGGTAAGGGTCTTATTTCTCAGACAGGTACATTGTACGGTACCAAAGTTAAGGGCACCCGTTACCTGCAGCTGACCGAGGGCTACATCACCAAGATGTATCTGGACAAGGACGACCAGGTTTGCGGTTATGAGTTTGTTCACATGGGCAAGTTCATGGACGCTATCAAGAAGGGTGTTCCCACCGACGAGGCCCTGAAGAGTGTTACAGGTACCTACGGCCGCACAAAGGCTGAGGACGGTGCCGTTAAGAGTATTGACCCACGTAAAGAATAAGGAGGAACTGCTATGATTAGAGAAGTAAAATTCGAGTCACAGGACCGTCGTATCAAGCAGATTCTTGCTTGTCTGAATAAGCACGGTATCGCTTCTATCGAGGAAGCCAATCAGATTTGCGAGGCTGCCGGCCTTGATCCTTACAAGACTTGTGAGGAGACACAGATGATCTGCTTCGAGAATGCCAAGTGGGCTTACGTTGTAGGTACTGCCATCGCTCTGAAGGAGAAGGCTAAGGACGCCGTCGAGGCAGCCAACTATATTGGTGAGGGTCTGCAGAGCTTCTGTATCCCCGGTTCCGTTGCCGACGACCGCAAGGTAGGTATCGGCCATGGCGAACTGGGTGCCCGTCTGCTCAGCCCCGACACCAAGTGTTTTGCTTTCTTGGCTGGCCACGAGTCTTTTGCTGCTGCTGAGGGTGCTATCAAGATTGCTCAGATGGCTAACAAGTCAAGACCAGCCGACAAGCCCCTCCGTTGTATCCTCAACGGTCTGGGTAAGGATGCTGCTATGATTATCAGCCGTATTAACGGTTTCACATATGTACAGACACAGTTCGACTACTTCACAGGTGAGCTGAAAGAGGTGAAGCGTATCGCTTACTCTAACGGTCCCCGTGCTGCCGTTAACTGCTATGGTGCTGACGATGTTCGCGAGGGTGTAGCTATCCTCTGGAAGGAAGACGTAGATGTATCTATCACTGGTAACTCTACCAACCCCACACGTTTCCAGCATCCCGTAGCCGGCACCTACAAGAAGGAGCGTATCCGCGCCGGTAAGGCATACTTCAGTGTAGCCAGCGGTGGTGGTACAGGTCGTACCTTGCATCCCGATAACATGGCTGCAGGTCCCGCTTCTTATGGTATGACCGATACACTGGGTCGTATGCACTCAGATGCACAGTTCGCAGGTTCTAGCTCAGTCCCCGCTCACGTAGAGATGATGGGCTTCCTGGGCATTGGTAACAACCCCATGGTAGGTTGTACTGTTGCTTGCGCTGTACAGGCAGACCTGTATCTGAACAAGAAGTAATCCCGGGAATTCCCGCATCATTTCAACTCCTGCAGCTCCTCATGGAACTGCGGGAGTTTTTCGAGAGAGAACAAACCACATATGGAAAAGGAAGGTGGAATAACGATTTCTGTAGTTTCCCCCATCTATAGGGGAGAGAAGATGCTCGATACGCTCGTAGGCCGCAACACAGCCGTGCTGCAGCAGATGATTGCCGACGGACGCATCACTGGCTATGAAATCATTCTTGTCAACGATGCCTCCCCTGACAATTCATGGACGAAACTAAAGGAGATTTGCGCCAAAGATTCGCACGTAAGGGGCATCAATCTGTCCCGCAACTTTGGGCAGCACTATGCCATCACGGCCGGACTCTCCAAGGTTTCCGGAGATTGGATTGTCGTGATGGACTGTGACCTGCAGGACCGTCCGGAGGAAATCCCGGGCTTATATGCAAAAGCTGAGGAGGGTTATGATATTGTATTTGCCCGAAGACAGAACAAGCAATTCGGCTTCTTCAAAAAATTCAGCTCAACAGCCTATCATGCCATATATGACTGGCTTAGCGGAGCCAAGACAGACCCCTCGATTGGCAACTTTGGTATCTATGCGCGCCCCGTCATAGATCAGTTGAACAAAATGCCGGAAAAAGTTCGCAATTTCGTCACACAAGTATCCTTCCTTGGATTTCGCCAGTCCACCCATGATGTTGCGCACGACGAGCGATTGGAGGGAGCTTCTTCTTATAGCCTTGCAAAACTGTTGAAGTTGGCCTTCGATTCCATCATTTCCAACACCAACAAGCCCCTTCATCTGGCCGTTCGCTGTGGCATGCTCATGACGGTCGTATCCTTCTGCCTGGCATTGTACAATCTGATTGCCAAGCTTTCTGGCTTGATTGCCGTACCAGGTTTCACATCCATCATCTTCTCCATATGGTTCGTTGGTGGGCTAATATTGTTTATTATGGGCATTTTGGGCCTGTACATAGACAAAATTTTCAACCAGGTCAAAGACCGGCCCCTGTATGTTATCATGGAAGAACTCAATTTCGAATAAAGACCTTTAGCGCCATGGATATTAAACAGATCAGACAGAAAGCAATCGAACTCATCGAAGCCAATAAGATTTCCACCACTGAAGTCGGCGATGTGCTGGGAAAGACAGGCCAGATAGAGGGCGTCCACGCCTTGAACCGAGGCATGTTCAAAGCTGGAGAAGTTAAGGTCATCTATGCCATCAACAATAGCAACTACGAGGTCCACAAGCAGCTGGCCGAGGCAGATGACATCCGGGACAAAATACTCTACATCTACAATGTGAATTGCGACCGGGCCATCTTCGGCGACCTCGTCAGCAAATACATACTGCTCTACAAGCAGGCACGAGCTATCGTCGTAGGCGGGAAGCTGCGCGACGCACACACCCTTATCAAGGAACAATATCCCATCTGGTTAGAGGACGTAAGCCCTATCGGCTGCGTCAACCAGCCGAACGGTCCCGAACTGTCCTCCGACCGCATCGCAGCAATCCGCGAGAAATATGATGGCAGCATCATGGTCTGCGATGACAGCGGCGTCGTCATGGTTCCTAAAGACCGAATCAACGAAAAGCTATTGACGAAGCTTGAATTGATTGAGTTCCAAGAGGACATTTGGTTCTATTGTGTCGATACCCTGAAAATGTCTACCTACGATACTGTTTGCCTGAAGAAATACCTGGACGGGGGTTTAATTGACCCGAAACTGCTCGACAAGTTAAACGAATTCCAGAAGAACTCCTAACCTAAAGCCATCATGACAGGCAATGCATTGGTCATAGCTGGAGGCGTATGGCAGTTACCCCTCATCCAGTTTCTGAAAAGGAAAGGCTATAGGGTTACTGTTGTCGACCCCTATCTTACATCGAAAGGTGTTCTCGTTTGCGACCACCATATCCAACTCGACGTACGAGAGAAGGAACAGATTCTGGCACAGATAGACCGAGAATATGATTTAGTTTGCACAGACCAGTCGGACATCTCGGTCGGCACTGTCAGCTATCTGGCAAAAAAGCTCGGTCTGAACGGCAACGACGAAGAAGTTGTGGAGAAATTCTCGAACAAATACCGTTCGCGCCAGTACGCAAAATCTATCGGCGTTCCCTGTCCCGACTTCACATCCGTCCGAACCCTCTGCGAAATGAAAGCCTTCATCCAGAGCGCCGGCTATCCCCTGATGATCAAACCATGCGACTCCCAGTCGAGTAAAGGCATACATCGGATTGATGCGGGGCTGTCAGACACGGAACTACAGGCATACCTGGACGATGCACTGCAATACAGCTTCATCGGGGAAGCCATCCTTGAACAATTTCTAACAGGTTACGAGATAACCGTTGACGGCTTCTGCGCCTACGGCAAGCATCAGGTTCTGGCCATCTCCAGAAAGAAACATTTCAAGACAGGCATAGCATCGACCCTCACATACCCAGCGCCTCTGCCAGAAGAGTTGGAAAAACGCATTATCCAGACAGACAACAGATATGTGGAAGAATCCGGTCTGATGTTTGGCCCCACACATGCAGAATACATGGTGGACGAAGAAAAAGGTGAATTCAATCTGGTCGAGATAGCATGTCGGGGAGGTGGTACCCTGCTTTCGTCCGACGTAGTTCCCTGGGTTTCTGGCTTCGATACCTACGATGCTTTCCTAAAATGCCTGACGGGCGATCCGGTCGACATCGCAGGATTCAAGCCTTTGAAACGTAGTGCTGAGCTGCATTTCTTTGATTTCGGAGACGGTGAAATCGCCATGTTGTCTGGTATAGAAGAAGCCGCCAAGACAGAAGGCGTCCTACTATTGGATTTTGACTTTCGTGTTGGTGATGTACTGAAATCCTGTCAGGATGACAGGAGCCGCCAGGGTTTTGTCATTGTCCTGGCCGACAATCCCACACAACTTCAAGAACGCATACAAAGAGTCTGTAACACGATTCAGATAGCATTAAAGCCATGACCAACATTCCCATTTTCGATTCATTGACACATCCCACGCTAGACGGTAACTGGATTCTGCCCAAATGGCCGGCTTGTGCTTCGTGCGACGAACTGCTCCGGCAAATGGAAGAATCCGGGGTTTGTGGTTCCTTCGCAGTTGGCATGGAGAGCATAGGTGGGTATGAAGAATCCGATTTCATTCAAATGGTGAATGACAAGGGGAAAGGAAAACTGTTTCCGATAGCCTTTCTCTCACTGAAGGATTGTTCGGAACATTCGATTATAAATCAGCTCCAGACAATCAGACGGAGGGGATATGTCGGTATCAAGCTCCACCCCCGTATGGGTGGGTTTATGCTCGACAGCAAGTGGTTACCCTTCGCCATAGATACTGCAAATAGTCTGGGACTAGCCGTACTAATGTGTACTTACTATTATAGCAATACGCAAAGCCTTCTTGCAAATAATGTGGAAAGACTGGCTGATTTGCTTCTAAAGGTGAAACCGACAAGCAAGGTCATCCTTCTGCACGGAGGAGTTACACGTCTGTTGGACGTGATGGAAATTGTACGTGCATTCCCCAATACGCTGCTCGACCTCTCACTCACCCTGTGCAAGTATGCAGGTTCCTCGCTCGATATGGATATACAGTTTCTGTTCGGGCACTTCGACCGTAGGGTCTGCATCGGGAGTGATTATCCAGAAATCCAGCTGAAGCAAGTCCGCGAACGCTTTGAACACTTTGCCGCCAATACCACCGGGGAAAAAGCCCGGAATATTGCATACCGGAATATTGTGGACTTCACCGGAATCAATCTGAATGCATGAGTACCCTGTTCCGATATTTGCTTCTGCTAGTTTCTTTCCTGATTTATTCCTTCACCGGAGTATTTACGAAATTTGCGTCGGGGCAAGAGTTCCTCTCATGGAGTTATATCCTGCTGCTGGGAGGAGCTATATGTATGATAGGTATATATGCTATGCTATGGCAACAGATTATCAAGAGAATGTCCGTTTCCGATGCGTTCATGTGGAAAGGAACGACCATCGTCTGGACAATGATTCTTGCCAATGCCATCTTCGGCGAACCCGTATCTGTGCGTAACATCGTCGGTTCGGCCATCATTATAGCTGGCATAGCCCTATATGCCTGGAGTGACAGAAGGGAGGCAACAACATGAACTACTATCTTCTTGTCGTCTTCAATGTTTTTGTCGCGTCGTGCAGTCAGATGCTGCTCAAGCAAGGAGCCCTGAAGGAGTACACCCCCTGGTGGAGACAATACTTCAATCCTTGGGTTATCGCAGGCTATGGGGTTCTCGGAGTGACGCTTATCGGGAACATCTTTTGCATGAGCAATGGCGTACAAGTCAAAGAGATTAGTATCATCGAAGCTCTCGCATACCTCTTTGTCCCCATTCTGTCCTTTTTCTGCTTCCACGAGAAAATCTCATGGTTGAAGGTCTGCGCTATTGCAACGATTCTGTTTGGAATAACCATCTTTTTCGCATAATATTCCCCAACAAACATCCAAAGATATGATGATTCCCTTTAACAAGCCCTATCTAACAGGCAAAGAAACCGATTATATATATCAGGCTGTCTCTACAGGAAAGTTGTCTGGCAATGGCGTGTTCACAAAAAAATGCCAGCAATTCTTTGAAGAAAAGTATGGTTTCCGAAAGTGTCTGCTCGTCACCTCTGGCACGGACGCTCTTGAAATGTGCGCGATGCTTTGCGACCTGAAACCTGGCGACGAGGTCATTGTACCGTCCTATACTTTTGTATCAACCGCACTTGCCTTCCTTAGAGAAGGTGCCAAGGTCATCTTTACCGACTCTATGGACAGCAACCCCAACCTTGATGCAGAGAAACTGGAAAGCATTATCACCCCTCGCACCCGTGTCATTGTTCCTGTCCATTATGCGGGTGTAGCGTGCGACATGGATGCAATCATGTCTGTTGCCCAACGACACAATCTTCTTGTCGTCGAGGATGCAGCACAAGCCATAGATTCTTACTACAAAGGACGTCCGCTTGGTTCTATCGGTCATTTAGGTGCATTCTCTTTCCACGAAACCAAGAACATCACTGCTGGCGGAGAAGGCGGTTTGCTTACCGTCAATGACGAACGCTTCGTACGCCGCTCCGAAATTCTATGGGAGAAGGGAACAAACCGCGCTGAATTCTTCCGCGGTGCCGTCAACAAATATGGATGGGTGGACATGGGGTCCAGTTTCCTTCCCTCAGAAATCAACGCCGCATTTCTTTGGGCACAACTGGAGAACTTGGAAACAATCCAAAACAAACGCAGAAAAATTTGGGAACAATACCACAAAGGGCTGCAAGGCATTGCTTCAGAAGGAAAAGTCCGCCTGCCACAGATTCCCGACTATGCTACCAATAACGGACATATGTTCTATCTCGTATGTCGCAATCTTGAGGAACGTTCAGGTCTGATTTCTTATCTGAAGGATCATGAAATTATCGCTCCTTTCCACTACCTATCGCTCCACAAAAGCGATTATTATACCCGAAATTACAAGGAAGACGTTCGAGAACTGCCTCTCTGCGACATGTATGCCGACTGCCTGGTTCGTCTACCATTGTTCTACGAACTGAGCGAGGGACAAACAGACCTTATCATCAACCTCATCAACGAATATTATGCGACTCACTAAACTCCTTTTCCTCGCAGCCGGACTGTCTTTCGTATTGGCCATTTTTTGCTCGGCAGAGAATCCGGACATATACTACTACATGGGCTGTGTCCGGCTGCTGCTTGAGGGAAAAGTTCCTTTTGTCGATTTCCAAATAGGCTATACCCCACTCTCCTTTTATATGGCCTGCCTGCCTGCTCGTCTCTTTGGAACAGGTAACACAGCGGCCTTGGCTTTAGAGACTGTTATGAGTTTCATTAATGCTGGGTTACTCTACTATTTGCTTCGAAAGAACACCCAGAACGAGGCATTATGTCTCTTTTCCACGGCTTTCTATCTGACTTCCCTTTTCTTTATTGACGGCATGTGCTATGTCCTTGAACCTTTTATTATGTTCTGGGGGCTGCTGAGTCTGATTGCTGTGCGCAGGGATAGTCTATGGGCTATGATGGCTGCGGGTATATGTTGTTTTATGGCTTTTTGGACAAAACAATATGGTTTAGGATTCATTTTCCTCAACATACTCTATGTTTTTCTTTCTTTTCACTCTGATTGGTTAGCTTTTGCAAAACACATAATTGTCCTTCTAGCTGGTTTTGTAGCCGCAGGATGTTTTATGATCGGTATGCTGCTGATTCAGGGAGCGACACTTTCCAGCATGCTGGCGTTCTCTGGAGCCACTTACGAAAAACTCGGATTCCTTGGCCTGCTTGAAGGCACAGGCTATCTGTTACTCGTTGCACCCTTTCTGCCTATTGCCATCTACCTATTTATCAAACACTATAAAATCTCTTATGAGGAGAAATTCCTGATAGTCTGTTTTTGCGGCATCCTCGGATTCATGCTTACAACCTACGTTAGACCCTATTTACACTACATACAATTACCCCTTCCCTTTGCTATCCTCATGATTACCATTCTTCTGGATAAATACTGCACACGAACTAACGACGACCGCCTAATGAAATGGTTTAAGGCTTCGATCATCGTTCCGCTATGCATTATGGTTGTCATCGACTATAGGTTCATTGTCCACAATGAACGGGAAGCCGTAAATGGTGTTGCGGCGGAAGTCGCAAATATCATTCCAAAAGGAAAACAGAAGGTATATATATCTACAAGATTGCTTTGCGTCGGAAATATAAACAGATATGGCGCACCATTGCTTGAGAAGTATGGCATGAGCAATGGTTTCGTAGAAACGGGTGAACCTCTGCGGGAAATTATTATGGACGCTGACTGCTATATTATTGATCCCGTGAAGCTAGAATATCTAAAGTGGGAAGAACCCGAACTGTTACAACATATTCAAGAAGGTCGCAAGCAGGCCCACATAGAATGCAGGGACAAAAGGTTTGTGACAATCGTTTTCTCAAACCCGGACTAAACACTTCTATTCTGCACGGAGCAAGGCATCAACAGCATCAATCGCAAGTTCCATCTCATAGCCCCGAGAAAGAAGGTAGCGAATGAGTTTTACCTTACGCTGGTATGCATCTGTGTCGTGTAAAGTACGATTCTTTTGACGAAGAACATCCGTAATTGTCTGCATATAGGCCTCTTCCGGAATCACCTCCAGCCCTTCTGCAATCTCCGCTTCTGTCAGATGCAGGTGACGAAGCATCTGCCTTATCTTCACACGTCCCCAACGGCTGTAACAGAACTTATCGTGACTATATGCTCGGGAGAAACGGATATCGTCTATGTATTTCTCTTTGATGAGATAACCAATAATGTTGTCTGCGTCCTCTGCAGAAATGCCCCATGACAAGAGTTTCTCCCGTATCTGAGAGGAACAGTGTTCGCTGCCGCTACAAAGGCGTGCCACCCGTCCAAGCGCCTGCTCCTTACTTAGCTCATTGCTCATAATTAACAAATCATAATTATACCCAAACGACCAATCACGAACCTTTCGTTGTCATATTGGTCTTTTATTATTTTAATGTCCTTGTAACCTTTCTCCTGAAGAAGAGCTCCTACTTGCGCCGTGTAAGCCCTGTTTGTTTCAAAAAAAAGCCATCCCTCGTCCGCAAGATATTGACAGCCATAATCAGCAATTACTCGATAAAAAAGCAAAGGATCATCATCTGGAACAAAAAGAGCAAGGTGCGGTTCATGACGAAGAACATTATCATCCATCTCCGAAGCTTCTTTCTGGCATATGTAGGGAGGATTGCTCACGATAGCATTAAATTGTGAGGAGTGAGGGGCAGGGAGAATGGGACAAGCAGTTATATCTTCCCGAAGGAAGTCTACTTCTGCACCAAGTCGTTCGGCATTCTTACGGGCATAGCCAAGAGCCTCCTCCGAGACATCAGAGGCTGTCAGATGATAACCTGCAAGAGCCAACGTAATGGCAATACAACCACTGCCAGTTCCCACATCAAGCACACTGCCACCTGGAGCAACATATTGTTCAACAAGTTGGACAAGTTGCTGTGTCTCTGGCCTTGGGATAAGTACTCCTGGACCAACAAGAAACGAACGGCCACAGAACTCCTCACTGCCCAAAACATACTGCACCGGTTCTCCTTTCACGATTCTATCTATAATTATTTGCAATTCCGCTTTGTCGTCTGCCGATAAAGTCGTATCTTTGCCGAGGAGAACATCGGTGCGCGACAGGCCAAACCGGTGTTGCATGACGAACTCATAGAGTGCCCGTGCCTCACCCGAACCATATTTCTGCAGCAACATTTTATAAGTATTCATGCTGCAAAGTTACGAATAAATTAAAAAACTCAAAAGAAGTATTAAGAATTAGTGACTGATGAATTAAAATACATGCGGCGATGCATCCAATTAGCACAATGCGGAGAAGCCGGCGCTGCACCAAATCCTATGGTTGGAGCAGTAGTGGTGTGCGACGGACGTATCATCGGAGAAGGATATCACCGCCATTGTGGCGGACCTCATGCCGAAGTAAACGCCATCGGAAACGTACGCCAGAAAGGTCTTCTCTGCCGCAGCACTATATATGTCAACCTAGAGCCCTGTGCTCATTTTGGCAAAACACCGCCATGTGCCGACCTTATCATCCGCAGTGGCATACCCCGTGTTGTTATTGGATGTACCGATCCCTTCGCCAAAGTCAACGGACTTGGCATCAAGAAACTAAAAGACGCCGGCTGTGAAGTCGTTGTTGGCGTCCTGGAACAAGAATGTAGAGAACTGAATCGTCGCTTTTTTACCTTCCACCAAAAGCATAGACCATGGATTACACTCAAGTGGGCACAGAGCAAGGACGGCTTTATCGACCGATTCCGCAGTGCAGAAGAAGAGCCAACACATTTTTCAAACGCTCTGACACAAACACTTATTCATCGCTTAAGGACGCGACACCAAGCAATCCTCGTTGGCACAACAACTGCACTTATGGACAATCCAACCCTAACGACCAGATACTGGCAAGGACCTAATCCGTTGCGATTAACCATCGACCGCCACAATAGTCTGCCTCAAAGTCTCCATCTTAAAGATGGCAGCACACCCACTGTCATCTATACTCAGGAAGGCATTGACGAGATACTTGATGACCTCTACGAACGAGGCATCCAGAGTCTCCTTGTAGAAGGTGGGATTAAATTGCTTCAAAATTTCATTGACACAGGCCTTTGGGACGAAACTCACATCGAAACGGCTCCCTTTTGTTTGAAGGAAGGTGTAAAAGCACCCACACTAGCAAATGAGGTACTACAATGTTATAATTGCTATAACGAACATATTACGCAATTTTATCGGCAAAAAGTATTAAAAACATGAAATAAAGTGTTATGAGGGACACTTTAATCCCTAATTAAACTTAAAACAAGCATTGCATTTCCATTAAAATCTTAATTCATGACTCTTAATTCTTAATTTTATTGTATCTTTGCACCTTGAAATCATATACACACGCTATGCGCGCACGCAAAACTAAGAGAAATTGCTGGAATCTACTGCTCATGACACTTTCTTTCCTGACATTGTCATGTTCCAAAGATAACAATACCGCCACGTACAACGACTACTGTTACATAAAGTCCGTGACGTTGGGAAATGTCAAACGCAAGATTGAGAAGCGTGATCGTTTGGGTAACCTTATTACCACAACTAACACATCCTTCTCCGGCAGCGCATTCGCTATGACGATAAATCATCGCAACAACACCATCGAAAACCGCGATTCTCTCCCGTATGGCAGCCAACTTTCTGCATTGCTCGCGACAATTTCTTTTGATGGTTCCATGATAAAATATCGAGAGAAAGGTTCAAACAGCGAATGGACGCTTTATAATTCCGTCGACAGTCTTAATCTGACCAAACCCCTGGAACTTCAATTAACTGCCAATGATAACAACAGCAATCGCACATATATTCTAAAAGTTAATGTGCATCAGCAAGAGGGCGACTCTTTATATTGGAAAATGTGCGAAAATGGGATTGCGCCACTCGCAGGCATAATCGACATGAAAGCTTTTATTTGGGGAGACAAGTTGATGGCACTTGGTGAAAAAGTCTCTGGCATTGTTCTCGCCGAACGCAACGGGTTGGAGTCACAAGGATCTTGGGAAGAGACGGCAACGACAGGTTTGCCTCTTACTGCTGACTTGCAGACGCTGCGCCAGCATGCAGGCACACTATACTTGAGCACTAGTGATGGCAATATTTTTTCGTCCTCCGATGCAAAAACTTGGCAGCAAGTGGGCGCACCACACTCTGCCGCACTTACACTTATCGAGAAGACAGATGATTATTTCTATGCCATCTCGGAAAGTAAACTATTGCGTTCCGCTGATGCCACAGATTGGAGCCACGAAGAAAAACTCGACACAAAGGCAGACTCACTGCCTGCATATGGTATAAGAGCTCTCACTATCGGGCAAGCCAATGGAAATACTCGCATAGTTATGGTTGGGCAAAATGACGACCACGCCAATGCTGTGGTTTGGAACAAGATGTGGAATCAAAGCGAACTCGAAAAGAATGCAGAGTGGATGTATTTCCCTTTCAGTTCCGACAACAAGATACCCTGTCCACGACTAAGGTACCTCAACCTTTTGGCCTACGATGGGAAGTGTGCCGCGTTCGGCGGAGCATCCATGGACGGTGCTCATAAGGCTATGGATGCAATGTACTTTAGTCAGGACTATGGCATCACATGGCGGCCAAATGACGAACTTCACCTACCTGCCCAGTTGGAAGGCATTGAGGGCTGCATCACAAGTACTGTCGATAAAAACAATTTCATTTGGATTATCACAAACGCACAAGTATGGCGAGGAAGATTGAACAGGCTGGGATTCGTGCAGCAATAATCAGCTGCTGTCTGCTCCTGGGGCTCGCCGCTTATGCGGAAGAGGAAGTGGAGTACAAGATGGACATGGGGGCTGGACTGGGTGGCTGCTTTTACTTAGGCGATGCCAATAGTTCACCATTTGGCGACCTCAGTGTGATGGGGGCCATCACTGCACGACGCATCCTCAATGCACGGATGGCAGTCAAAGCAAATTTGGCTTTCGGACATATCCACGGACAAACCAGTGGCTTTATTCCGACAAATGCATACAGCCAGGCGCAGGAAGGCGGCATACCAACCAGTGTAAACTTTTCGCGTAACATATTGGACTTGGGGGTGCAGTTCGAACTGAACTTCTGGGGATTTGGCACAGGAGTGGGCTATAAGGGTAATAGCCGTATTACGCCCTATATTTTGGCAGGAGCCGGTATCACCGTTGGCATGGGCGGCGGAGCAGACGCGTGCGGTGGAATGAATATCCCTGTCGGCGTGGGTGTGAAATACAAACTCAAGCCACGCGTAAATATCGGTTTCGAGTGGACCATGCGCTTCTGCACAAGCGACAAATTGGATGCTACGGCCTGGGGAACGCAACTGAATGATCCCTATGGTGTAAAAAGCGGAATGTTCAAGAACAAGGACAGCTACAGCTTTGCTATGTTCTTCATCACATACGACATGTTCCCCAAGTTGCGCAAATGCAACAATTGAGGGATAGATTGAGAAACGAGAAAAAAATAATAAGGATATGGATTTCGAACTTGACAGGAATAATATTCCACAATCCATTGCCATTATCATGGATGGTAACGGACGCTGGGCTCAGGAAAGGGGCCTTCCCCGTTCAAGTGGACACCTGCAGGGTGTGGAAAACGTGACGCGTATTACATCGGAATGCGCCAGGCTGGGTGTGAAATACCTGACGATGTACACATTCTCGACAGAAAATTGG
>Ga0265301_10000851_pt1 | contig 41727 bp, 75 predicted proteins | sample AusTroGonzalo_MG_2_FD_193488 | JGI IMG/M metagenome (GOLD analysis project Ga0265301, IMG submission 193488) | Bovine rumen microbial communities from tropical cattle in Woodstock, Queensland, Australia - Gonzalo_04 | ecosystem: Host-associated > Mammals > Digestive system > Stomach > Rumen ...
TTTTCATTATTTCTCTTAAAAGTTCTTTAGGATCTGCCGTTCTCCATTCAGGATGATTATCTAACATAAAATTAAGACAAATCCAATATTCTGAAATTTTATGGACAAGTTGATGTAATCCTTGACCTTCAGGATCAAAGTATGAATGTTCAAAATAATGTAGAGCTTCTTTGTCTGTCATTATTTAGCTTCCTTATATGAATAACAAATATCATGACATTCTGGACAATTAAATACATAATGAAATTCATTAAATCCAGTTTGTCTATGTTCACACTTATGTTGTAAAACATTAAATTCTGTTCCGCAATTATTGCAAACAAAACTTCGCTTAACTGCAGGTTTTACAATTTCTACATCATCATTTGGGTCTTTAACAGGACCAAGACATGTTACTGTTTTAATATCTTTAAAATGTTTATATTTGGATTTTGCAAAATTTGTCATTGCTTGATTTAATTCATTACCAAGCAAATTTGATTCAAAATATTCTTCTATATATTTATCATCCCAATCATCAAAACCCATATAACCATCATAAACTTGATAATGGATGTTTAATCTATAACCTTGTTTTACATTACTCATATTTATTTTTTCTTTACTATATCATTAAAATCATCAATTAACAATCTTAATTTATTTTTACGACTATATTCTCTTTTTGGTGCATTATTAATAAAACCAGCAAATTCCCAAATAACAATAATAAATGTTCCAAAAACAGATGTTGCTGCGCCAAACAACATCATAATAACACTAAATAAACAGTTATCAAAACCATCAAAACCGTCTTCTTTTAAGAAGGCGTATAAAATATAAAAGAAATTAAACAAACCGCATGCTAACATTATAACATGCCACAAATTTACACCATTAATCATGTTTAAATTCCTTTTTTGTATAAATGGAAAATTGGAACATAACATCCATATCCTTTGGAATTTTCACTCCATATAATGTACTTTCATGCGGCGGTTTTTCAAGAACACCAATATATGGGCCGTTTCTATAACAGAATTTTTCATCCATATCATTTGTCGGTTTAAATGGTCTTAATAGAATGCAATAATCTTTATCATCATCTTCCATTTCTTTTTTGGCATAATGAATAACTTGAGATGCATTATCAGAAAAACCATATCCTAACATCACAATTCTGAAACCGCGTTCACGAAACATCCAATCCCAGTTATATAAATCACCAATATAACTTACATATGCAAGTTTAGTATTGCAGTCGTCTTTTGTATAAATACAGTCTTTATCTGGAATTTCGCTATAAGGAAAAACATTTTCATCAAAAGGATCTTTTAATTCAAATGCTTCTTCAATAGATTTTTTATCTTCTTTAGTAAAAGAAAAAATTTTTTTAAATGGAACTAATTTACCCATTATGCTTCATCCTGTTTAAAATCATAAAGAACTTTATTTACTACAGTTTCTTCCGCTTTATTCATTGAGTATTTTTCACAATTAAGATATTCAAGATTAAATTCTAATTCACCATACTGCATTTCTGGAAAATAATCAAAATTTAACTTTACTAAATCGTCACCATTTTCATTACGAATAATAAGATAAATTCTTTCTTCAGATGTAAATACCTGAGTAGTAAAATCAAAACCTTCATAATCTCTTTCATATTCTTTGATAAGACGATTATATTTTTCCATTATCATGAAAATACTCCTTTTTAATATAATATAGAAAAAGAGTTGACTTATGTCAACCCTTTTGTTTTTGTTATTTAATTATAATTATGTATCAATTCTATGTGCAACCAAACCATTTTTATCCATTTCATAAGTATATTCAGTTTTACGATCTAGTGATGTTGGTTTAAATATTAATGTATCACTTTCATCACCAATAGTATAAAATTTATTTGGTTTAGTTTTGAAAACACATTTACCGTTTTTATTAAGTATTGTAGCTCCACCATTTACAAAATAAACTCTAAAGCATCCTAATGGTTCCCATATATTATTATATCTATTACTACCGTATTGATTTGCCGGTATTTTCATAATAGTTTCTACTGGTTCATTAAAATTAACACCAGGTTTACATGTTTTTGGACTTATTAATGACATTGTATCATCATAATTTGTTGCTATTATGAATTTAAATTTACTTTTATATGCTGGTTCTACAATTTTTTTAAAGGTTTCACTTTTAATATTTAATTTAGCATTATATATAAAAACATCAAGTCCTGGTCTTCCATTTTTAGTTGGCAAATAAACAGCAAAAAGGTCGCGTGTCAACAAATGTATATACGTACACTGAGAAATAATTTCAGTTTCATCTCTGACAAGAACAGTTCCAGTATCAAACGGTAATTTACACATCGTTAAATCCGCAGATGTTCCAGCTACTTCGTGTATATCATAAAAAGTATGAAGTGGGTCACAAGAATTATCGCCAGTCACTTTAAAATAATTTAATCTTTTTTGTACATCATATAATGTTTTTTTAGCAAATTTTTTACATTCTGCATCAATATCTTGTATAATTCTTAAATTCTTTAATTCTTTTAAACTATTAATATTTAATTCATATTCATTTATATTACCATGTCTAGCCATTAAATATGCAGTGAATGCAAAATTAATATCATTAGGTTCTACTTCTGCAGCAATCATAACAGGAACACCGTAATAACACTTACTATTAGTAAGCCAATTTTTTGCAAAGTCACGACTTATTATCGGTGAAATACTAAATGAATTAAACTCTTTATTTGTATTATCTAAATATTTTAATAATTGATTTTTAAATTTAATATTCTGTTGTTTTATTAAATCATTATAAACTTCTTCTTTAAAATTAAAACCTCTATATACAGTAGTAGTTCCATGCATATATTTATGCAAAAAATTCAAAATTTTTTTAATTATATCTAAATTATCATAATATGCTAGGTCTAATTCATCTTGAGAATTTATATCAACATATTCGTATTCACCTTTAACAGAGTTAACATCTGATAACCCATCAATAATTGCAGATATTAATGTATAATCATCTCTACTTTTTACAGTTAGCCATTTTCTACCTTGATAGTCATTATAACGTTTATCATCTTGATACACCATATTATTCTTAAGCCTTTTTGAATTGAATTCAATCTGCTTATTAAATTTTTCTTTATCATAACTATTAAATTCTTTGCTTTCTACTAAATAGTTATTCTTTTTTAACAAATATAAAGCTTCCTGTAAATTCATATAATATTTATAAAATAAAAAGATTGACTAAAAAGTCAATCCTTAAAATCTTAATATCTCATATGAACCATAGATTTAACTGCATTAAGTTCATTATTAAGTCTATTGATTTCACTTAATGCCCACAGTCTAAAATCCAAATCTGAAATTTCTGACCATGTAAATTCACTATGTTTATCTTCTGATAAATTTTCGCATAATGAACCAATGTACATTTCTGCTTTTTGTGGACTATCAACAAAATTAATTATTTTATCTTTACGTTTTACTACAATCATTATAGTTTTCCTTTTTGTTTTAATAATTCTAAAATATATTGACATCCTGCACTAAAAACTTCTTCAGCAGTGCTAGTCTGAACAAGACCAATACCATCACGAAATTCTACCATATCTTTTTGTTCAAGAATATCTTGAATTTCACTACGATATGGAATTAAATCCAATTCTTCTTCTGTTAGTTCAACATTATTCATGTTTTACTGCCTTGTTATATGTGTTTACTGCATCTATAGAATCTATACGATATACTGTATATGCATCGCTTGAATCTTTTAGCCATTTTGCCATCTTTTTAATACACGCAAGTGACTTTATATCACAGGTTGGTTTTTCTTCCATAACACGTTTATAAACTATTTCTGAGTCTGGATCCATTAATTTTTCTGCACAATCATAACCTAATAATGTAAGCGCAGCAAATACCAAACCACAAAGAAAACACAAAAAACGTTCTCTTGCATTAAAATTTGTAGTAGATGCAAATATGCCCATAAAGAAGCATAAACTAAGCGTTACAGTAAGAATACAAAGAAAATAAACAATAACACCTATTATATTATAAAATACTGGATTCATAAAAGTCCTTAATCTTCGTCTTCATCTTCACCTTCTACATTGAAATAATGTTCATAAGCGTCGTCGATATTCGTAATACCTAGATCCTTAAGACTTGGAATTGGAAGATTGTAAAATTTATCATTTTTTGCATCATATCCGGTAATCGAAATACCGTCAATCTTAAATCTGTTGCATGGTTCATAGAAGAAACCATAAAGATAAAATTCCAAAAAATCTTGAAGTGGTCCAAGATTAAACCATGCTCCGTCATAAGCGGAAAGGTCATCATAGTGTTCAAGAATTGCCAGCTTGATTAGCTCTTCAACATTCAGCTCGCCATCCTGACGGCTTGAAACCTTAATACAGTCTGCATCACGTTGGTCAATGTCGAATGTAACGACATAGTAAGATTTCTTCTTAGCAGTCTTCTTGAAAGAATCGATACTGGAAGGAATCTTTGTTTCATCAAATTCAGGTCTGCCAGTTACAAGCTTGATAGCCGCAATTTTTTGAGAACCGACCATAAATTGTCTCGTCTGAGCACCATCTTTTACTTCGAACTTCGTACGATAATCACCGCTTACATATTCTTCATAAACTCTGGTAATTTCACCAGTAAATGGTTTATTAAGATATGTTGTAAGTCCATCACGATTATAAGTATAAACAGAAACAGTATCACCACGTCTTACTTTTGTAACATCAGGCAAAGTTTCATCAATTTCTGGAGCGACAATTTCAGGCGCTTGTTTTGCAAGAATAGCATTAAGCATTTCTTCTTTTGTAGCCATTATTTATTCTCCTATTAACCAAACTTTTTACGGATTGCTGATTTTTCTACTTTAGTTTGCTTGATGCCAAGTTCTTCGCACTTTGCAGTATCATTGATAATACGGTCATAGATTTCACGAGGCGTAGCATGCATATCTAAATCATAATCCTTCGGATGTGCTTCGTAATATGGAATAACGAACTCTTCTATGAATTCTTTTTTATATAACTTTTTAATTTCTTTTTCACGCTTGTCAATGACCTTATATGCTTGTGCGCGGGTCATATGTTTTCCGTCGACTCGCAATGCATCCATTGGGTCGTCGATATCCTGCATAAGATACTTTTGTACTTCTTCAAGAATCTTCGGACCGTAATTCAACAGATAGAAATAAGAAAAATAGAAATGCTTGTCATAGCCAAATTCTACATTTTCATGCTGAGACTCTGCGACGCTTTCCCATGGAATACCAAGCGCAATGGGACATGATATAGAAAAATGATAAGCCTTGTATTCATCGCTCGCCCATAGATAAATACCAGCATCACGCCATGAACCTGTATAACAGTCATCATAAAGATCATTAGCTGTATGCCAGCCATGTACTTTTTTAATTTTTGTTTTCGGTAAAATCAGATAAGCTTCAGCGCCGATATTCTTGAAAGGACATGCATTATTAAGATCACAATCAGCATATCGATAATTTTTGAATTTCTCTTTACCATATCCTTCTCGGAGAGGCATTATATTTTTAAAAGCTTCGTTAAGTCTTTCAAATGATTTAGTAAAATCCATTATGTTTTTCCTTTTTCTTTAAATATAAAAAAAGGATTGACTTTTGTCAACCCTTATTTAGTCGGTATCATAGGATTTGCACCTACATGTAACTAGTTACCATTTCAACGCCTTATCAGAGCGAGTGGATAGATACCGATATTATAGTAGGCGATAAGAGAATCAAACTCCTGACATTATGGATGTAAGCCATACGTTCTATCACTGAACTAATCGCCCAAATTTTAGTACTCGATAAAGGATTCGAACCTATGACTTACGCTTAGTCAAAGCGTCACTCTGAACCAACTGAGTTAATCGAGTAAAATTTTAGTAGCGGTGCCGGGAATCGAACCCGAATTCCATGAATGAAAATCATGTGTCCTAAGCCGTTAGACGACATCGCCATAATTTAGTAGTTCCATTTGGGGTCGAACCAAATTCCTAACCTTGAGAGGGTTACATCCTAGCCTTCCGTAGACGATGGAACCATATTTAGTGGGGCCGGTAGGAATTGAACCTACGACGCGAAGATCTTCAGTCTTCCGCTCTACCAACTGAGCTACAGCCCCATAAAAAATTAGTGGAGGCTATTGGAATTGAACCAATATAGTTAGGAACTCTTTATGCAAAAGTTGCGAAAAGTAACCTTTGCCCCCATTAGTGGACCTGACGAGACTCGAACTCGTAAACCTTCTGCTTGCAAAGCAGTTGCGCTACCAAATTGCGCCACAAGCCCATATTTATTTTTACATATCAGTTCCCATTTTAACTCCTTAATGTAAATTTATTTTCGTGGACCCGGTGGGTGTCGAACCCATCTCAGCCGGCTTGCAAGGCCAGCTCGCCTCCAGGGTACATGCGAGCCCAAAATTTTTCGTAGCACTGTCGGGACTTGAACCCGAATTTCCGACTTGAAAGGCCAGCGAACTAAACCAGTTATTCTACAGTGCCATATTTTTTAGTGGACAAGATGGAATTCGAATCCATGACCTTCTGATTGCAAGTCAGACGTTCTACCAAACTGAACTACAAGCCCATAATATTTTAGTGGACACATATGGGATTCGAACCCATGACGTTCTGCGTGCAAAGCAGACATTCTACCAACTGAATTAATGGCCCAAAATTTTTAGTACTCGCATCCAGATTCGAACTGGAATTAACCGATAGAAAGTCGGTTGGCTTGAACCATTGGCCGATGCGAGCATATGTTGTAGTGCCAAGTTCCGGAGTCGAACCGGATTTCTGGGATTTTCAGTCCCGTCCATTCCCACGATTGGATGCCAGGGCAAAATAAGAAAGGTTCCTGTTGTGCACAGGAACCGTAAATTCTTCATACTTATTAGGTAATTCGTTTACTTGAACCTGTGCACTGAATTGTCAATCGCAAAAACACGTTCTGCAAATACTGCAATACGTTCTGCTGCAAAAGCGACGATTTCAATGTTAAAGTTCTTGTTCATTTTGTTACCTTTTATATTATATATAAAAATTTTTTTCCTGTTTTTGTTTTTTAATTTATTGTTGCAAAAATTTAAACCCAGCCAATGGACTCCATCCAAAGTTTTACGTCAGCGCTGCACCGGGTTTGTTTGATGCATCAATTTTTATGTTTAAAATATAGTAAAAAGATTTTGTTTTGTAAACCCCTTTTTAAAATATTTTTTTTAAGAGACATGATGTGACTCGAACACATGACCCGCTGATTAATAATCATTAATAGGAACTTTATTTGCTTTAAGCGAAAAGTAATAAAGCTGCTCTACCACTGAGCTACATGCCTCATAAGTGTTAAAGCGGAATGTAAAACTACAAAAAACCAATTGTCATTAATAGGAACATTCTTTGCTTTAACGGGTTTAAATATAGTAAATTGTTTTAGTCTTGTAAACCCCTTTATTATAATTTTTTAAGCTAGCAATCAGAATCGAACTGATAACCTATCGCTTACAAAACGATTGCTCTACCTAATTGAGCTATGCTAGCAAATTCTAGCGCCTGGTGAGGGATCCGAACCCCCGACCTGCTGATTACTAAACAGCTGCTCTTCCTGCTGAGCTAACCAGGCAAAATTTTGGCGGGAAGTAATACCTTTTGATTACCAATCAAATGCTCTACGAGCTAATAGGAACTTCCTATGCCAAATATTTAGTCAGAATGAGAGGTTATGATCCTCCGGCCTCACCGCCCCGAACGGTGCGCTCTGCCAGCTGAGCTACATTCTGATTATCGCAATTCCACCATCCAGCCAGACTCATTCTGACTGTAACTTCTCTAGCTCCCGAAGCTAGTGTGTCTCCTGTGCACTTTATATTTTATCAGGGTGACAAGATTCGAACTTGCGTGAACATGGTCCCAGGCCATGCGACTGACCAACTAGCCTACACCCTGTTAAAGTCACTACTTGGACAACTGGCGGAAAGTGCGCACGCTCCGTGAGTGACTTAGCTGGGAAGGTAGGACTCGAACCTACGATTTCTAGGGCATTAACAGTGCCGTGGCATACCAACTTGCCGACAACCCAATAAATTCAAAATAGTAGAGGCACGATCACACGCTCAATGCTTAATTACGTCCTGAAGAGTATCAGGCAACGTGCTTGCTATTTTAGCTGGGAAGACTGGACTCGAACCAGTAACCATACCCTTAACAGGGGTCCGCTCTACCTATTTGAGCTACAACCCAATAAGAAAATAAAAAACCCTGTAAGTTGGTATCTTACAGGATTAATTTAAGCTCATTTCTTTTAGTTATGAAACAAAACTAATCCTGTAGCACCTCAGGGTTATTATTAGTTGGGTTAGTTGTTGTGTTCATAAATAACATAATCATTTTCTCTCTTTATAATTATATATAAAAAATTTTTTCCTGTTTTCGTTTTTTGTTATGCGTATAATATAGTAAATTGTTTTGGGTTTGTAAACCCCTATTTAAAATATTTTTTTAAGACCTACATAATTTATCTACTTGTTTAATTAAATATGGAATTCTAAAATCGCCAGACATGTTTTTAACAATGTTAACATAGTCTTTTTCAGAACTACCATTTACATATAATGGCTTTATTGCGTCTTTGCCTCGATAAACCAATCCTGCTACTTGTTCGCAATTATGGAAATATGTTTTTGCTATACCGATAATTTCAATGTCAATACCTAATTCCATTAAATGATTTTTAAGTCTTGCACCTAAACCTAAATGGTCCTTACCAAGCATATACAAACCATCTACTATGATAGTATCATATTCAGTCTTTAATGTTTCTAAGCCGATTTTATTTTCAATTAAAGACATGATTGCTGGTAATTCACGTTTATAAAATTCTCCTGGGATATATTCACTTGCAATAGTGCTTTCATCAATATATGATTTGGTTTCAACACTATCATTAAATTCGTTAAATTCTAATGCTGCAGTTTTAGCTATATTAGTATCTTCATGATACGTTACGTCAAATATTAACTTTTTCATTTTAAAATCCTCTTTTTAAAATATAATAAATTAGCTTTTATTTGTAAATAAAAAATACCTGCATATTTCTATGCAGGTATCTTGACGTTTTACCGCCTGGAGAACACTATTCGTATTTCTTTGCAGCCTTTGCGATATTATACGCAATAATCTTCGTATCCGGATTTGCAGTTTTGAAGAGCTTGCGAATCATGCTGTCATTGTTCTCAATAAGAACATTGACATCCGCTGTGGTCTTACCCATATCGTAAAGCGTTGACTTAATTTCGAAAACGAACTGCTTAAGTTCAGATTCACCCTTATAAATTTCGACATCTTCAGTATTCATTTTAAAAACTCCTTGTTAATGTTCAACTTTAATATCGACGTGTTAAATATAATAATTTATCGGCCACTTGTAAACCCCTACGAGTAGATTTGTCCTTTAGTACAGTGACAGTGTTCACTTCCAAAAACAATATAAGCACTGATGTGGACATCTTCCAGGCTTTACAGAAAGGATCTGCTTCTTTGCCAGACACATGCAATCCTTTCTCTGCTTAGATTCCGGCATTCCATAAGAATCCTTATCTTCTACACCCAGAATTTTAACATCAATAATACTTGCGCATCCACAACGATGAATAAATTTACCGCTAAAATTCTGTTCAGCACAGCATTCAAATACAAGCTGAGCATCATACGGATATAAAATTTCTTCTGCCTTGTCAAAAACCATCTGTGGAGCGGTAAAGCTATCCCAAGGAATAACTACACCTGCATCAGTCAGTCTTTTCTTTGCATGTCCATACAAATCGACAATAGAAACTCTACAACGAAGCCAACAAGAATGACTTTTACAATAATCACTCCACATATCAAGAACCTTTTTAATATTCTTGATATTTTCTGGATTAAACATAATTATTGGGTCAATTCGCAAAACATAATGGGTAGGATCGAAACCTCTATCCATAAGTTTTTTAAACTGTTCAAATTCGAATTCTGGTGTTTTTACACCCGGTTCCAGAATAGTTCCGCCTTGACCTGTTACTGTATGATGAAAGATAACTTTATCTTGAACAATCAAAAGTTTCTCAATCATCTCGTCAGACAGTTCTTTTGAAATAATAATGTTTACATCCAAAAGTTTTGTTTCCCAGTCAGAAACAAAACATGGGTCATATGTTTCAGTAATTCCTATTTGCTTCATACTTTATATTTTTCTTGTAATCTTTTTAATTCTGCTAATTCCTGTTCTTGTTTCTTAGCTTCTTCTTCTTTTAATTTTTGTTCTTTTTCTCGTCTTTGTTCATCGAGCCAATCATCAGCGATTTTGTTAAGTTCTTCATCTGTCTTTGTTAACCAGGCAACATCGAACCAAACAGTATGTGATTCATGACCACCATAATTCCAATATTCATCTCCAGTTCCGCAAACAGAATTACCGTCTAATGTCCAATCATCGATATAATTATACGAATAATTACATCGTTTCATGATTTGTGCGATTTCTTTACATCTATTTACAAACTTATCATTTAAGTCCATAAATTGTTTTAATTCTTGTTCAGTCATAGTTTCCTTTATGCGAGAATAATTACTTGTGCTAATTCTCGACATTCATCTGAAAGTTTACGTTTTAAAAGCACTTCGCATGCATTCTTATACATTCTGTTTAATGCTTTTTCTGCTGGTTTGTCATACGAGTTATATAACATATCAGCGAGTTTGATGAGTAATGCTTCGTTGGAAAGTTTCATCAGTTTTTCAGACATATAGTCATCTTTACCTTTCTCAGCGATTTCAAATTTGTTATTTCTCAGTTCAGAGCAGAGTTCTGCAACATGGTCAGAACCGTTTGCTACTGCCTTGATTTCTGGAAATGATGTTTCTGTATCTTCTAGCAAATCATGAGCCAATGCTGCATTGATTTGATCAACAGAACCACCATGTTCCATAACGATATATGCTACTCCTCTTGGGTGAACGAAATATGGCTTACCAGAACCTTTACGTTCTTGATGAGCATGACGACCTTTAGAGAAATAATACATTCCTCTACACTTCAGTGGGAAATCGGTTGATTTGATTCTTTCGAAGATTGCGCTGTAATCGTACATAACTTTCTCCTTTATATAACTTCACATTTATAATATAATAAAAAATACTGGTATGTCAACCCCAGTATTTTATAAAATTTTTATTCAGTTAACTATAATCTACATATTTGTTACGAAATACCACATTGTTTTATATGCCAAATAAAACCAGTTAAGAAAGCCATGAAAAATTCCCCAAGTGATTGAATGATTAAAATACCAAGACATACAAAATGCCCCTGTAAAACCAACCAATAATGGAAAACTACAACAACTAATTTTAAATTTAACTTTCGGTTGATTGTTCTGCGTCATGTTTCCTCCTTTCTATTTCTTGCTCGACTTCCATCTTAAACTCTGGAGAAGCTGACATCATTTCCAACTGTTTAAGCATTGTTCCTAAATTTTGAGTAATCACGCTTGCCATGATTTCTTCGTCAACGGATTCAGTATTATTCTGTAATAGAATAATTCTATTAAATGTAGTTCTCAATTCATCAATACAAATCATAATAAATAAAATATAGCAAATTATTTTAATTTGTAAATAATAAAAATTTTGTTACATTGTTTCTTTGTCGAACACGTTTCAAAAATGTAACAAGAATGATAGATCTGGCGGTCTATCATTTTTTTTTATAAATATTATATGAATTTAAATGAAGCCATATCAATTTTAAAATCTAATAATTATATTTGCGAATTTTTAAATCATGCCATAGATAAAGATTTATTAAAATCGCTTATTGAAAAAGAATTTGGATTAGAATTAATAGATAGTGAACAACAGTTTATTTTTGCTGATGATGCTATAGACAATAGAAATTCATGTATTTTTATTAACTCTGATAAAAATACAAATTTAAATAAAATAAAAGATAAAATAGCAAATTTTGTTGAAAAATATGGCTGGCAATTAAGAGATATATTAACTAATGGGACTAAACTGGAATTAGATTGCCCAGAAATGTTAAAACGTGATTTAAATGGTCATAATCTGTTTATGCATGTAAGTATAGCGCCGCCATCTGTTATTTTAAGAACAGGATTTCGTCGTAAGGCATTTAACAGAGTTTATATGTCCAAAATAGACGAAATACCAAAACCTGGAGATGAAGGTTTAATTGAAGGTTTACCTGAAGATATAGACGAGCTAGATTGGCGTAATCTTGATTATAATACATATAGATTTACATATTTAATAGATTTACCAAAAAATATAAAACTACACATAGATCCAGAATTTGGCGATGAAGATACCGCATATTTTACAACAATACCAATACCGCCAAAATATATTAAATATTTAGGATATACAGAAGAACCTTAAATTTATTTAAATGTTACAACAGGTTTCTTTGATTCATCGTCATAAGACAAATGTAATATTGGACTAATCAATAAATCCCTGCCATGTGAACCATTAAGTATTTCTTCAATTTTATTAGTAATTTCAGAAATTACAGATTCTTCGGTAAGTTCATCAACAAGTTCATTACAAAATCTATGACCTTTTTGAATTACTGTATGATGCCACTTTCCATCTGCTATTTGTTCACCAATATTAAATTGATAAATTAAATCTGGTGATTTGGAATCTTTCCTTCCATAAATATAAACTGTATAACTCATGTTAACCTCATTTAATGTGTAATTGATGTATTAACCATCTTTACAGATCTTACTAATTCCTTAAATTCTGGTTTTAACGTAAAGATTGCCTTAGCCCATTGTTTCTTTTGTTCAACAGCTGAATAAAGAATATCAATACCTGCTGCAACTCTACATTCTGGCGGTAATTTGTCAATTATTTGATACAAATTATTACACCAAATCTTTGCGTTATCTGTTTTCTTGAAGACTTCATTAATGTTATCTTCAATAAACATCGCACAACTTTTAACAAAACCAAGTCCAACTGTAATATCTTTTTGCATTTCTTCTGCAATTTTTTCATGAATAGACTCTGGAATTTTCTTAAGCTGAATAATTGCTCTAGGATTGAGTGCATTCTTAGCATTTGCATAGAATCCCATAAATACATCCGCTGTAGAAAGACCAACCATACCAACTAATGCTTCATGTAATAAGTCCATACCTTCTGCATCATCAAATAAATGGTCCTTATCACCATTTGTCATAAACACAGAAACACCTTCAGCCCAAACTCTTCTATCTGGTAATTTTTCTAATGCATTACCAGAAACACTCTGTGCTAATTCTTCATTGGAATACGGGTCAAGGTATCTAGGATAAGCCATAATAAAATCGATAACCAATGGATGAATTCCATTATCTCTTGCCCATTCAACCCATTCTTCTGGGGTTGGAGTGAAATCATAAACATCGAATCTTGAAAGCTGTGCTGGGTCAAGTTTACCAACGTCATAAGTATTATCAGAATCTGGGTTAACACAAGCAATAACTCTGGAACCTTCTGGCAACTGAACTTCATCATATGCCTGTTCACAAGTAAGCTGCATCAAAGCATTCAATGCAACACCCATACCTCTATTAAATTCATCAAGAAGTAACAAAACTGGTTCATGATGAATCATCCACTTAGGCGGACACATTGCTGTAACATCGTAAGTTTCCTTATGTTCAACTCCATCCTTATCATACCAAATAACCGTTTCCTTAATCTGTTTTGGTAATCCTGTAATATCGCCAGCGTCTGCAGCATGAGATGCATGCCAAATAACAAATTTTAATCCAAGTTTTTTAGCAAGTTGCTTAACCCATTGTGTCTTACCTAATCCGTGAACGCCTTTTAACATAATAGAACGTTTTGGATTTGCATATTTAATTAAAATGTCAAGTTTTCTTAAATTCATAGTTTATCTCTTTATTAACAATGTTTTACTAAATCTTTTAACTTAAAAGCCCATTTAATCCATTTGGGCGGTTCCCAACTATGATCTGTTCTTACTATACAGATATTGTGTTTTGTTCTTGGATTTTCCCATTGAAATTTACAGTCAGTAAATAATATTACACCATCAAAATCAATTTTTGTTTCTGCTAATTTATTAATAACACACTGCGGGTTTGTTCCACCGCCACCACTTAAATCATATGCGGGTTTTGGGAATCTTGCTTTTTCAAAATCTGTGCATATACAATCCCACCAAGCATACCAAATTTCTGCATGTCTAAGACCGCTTTCCATAAAAGCTAATCCTTTAGCTAGGTCATCATCATACATAGAACCTGAGCTATCAAATGCAATTAAAACTTTAGCTTGTTGTTCATGACGTTTACCTGGAATAATTCCGATAAATTTTTGACCAAACCTTCTTGATGGTTTCATTCTTGTAAACGTGCAAACAGTTGAGAAAACACTTCTTGTAAATTTTGCGAAAATTGCTCTCGGGTCATAATGTAGTTCGTTATATTTTTTAATTCGGTCTTTCATATAACCTTCCATACGGCCCCAACCATCATTATTCATTTCTTTAATGATTTGGTTTCTGACCTTAATATCGAGCATGTCATTTTGACCCCAACCTTCTACGCATTTTGTCGCATTCTGTGGACTGAAATGTTTATTTAATGCGTCTTGTTCAATATCTTCTGAAGATTGCTGTCCATCAGAATCTGAGCAATTACCATTATCACCGCCCGTTGCAATTGGAGCACTACTATCGCCGCCAGGCATTTTAATAGGTTTTTCATTTTCTTTTTCTTCTTTAGATTTTAAAACAGCAAATATTTGTTCAAGAAAGAAATCTTTTTTATAATCTAATTCTGGATTAATTGCTTTAACTTCATCAAATGTCGGGAATTCTTCTTTAACATTTAAATCCATTGGAATTGTCAGAATATCAGGATCAGTACAAATAATTGTACTTGCTTTATAACAAATATCAACTGGATATAATAGTCTTGATGTAGGATGATGTAAAACCAACCTAAACATTTCTATAGCTAACAATGCATATAATGTATTGCCTGTTATTTTATCGATAAATGATTTGCTGTATTCTATTGTTGGAGATATTCCAGTTCTTGTATTAAGTCTAAGTGTAACATCTGGAACTTCTTTCCTGTTACACATTAAATAAAATGCTGTTAATGTAGGATAAATAGCAGCTATAAGTCTTTGTGCTTTAGAAAATTTTTCAGAAACAGATAATTCAATTTCATGCATATATTATACAATATAAAAAAATAAAGGTCTTTTGTAAACCTTTATTTGAATAAAAAATTTTTTATTGCAGTTATCCTTCTTTAACTTCAGACTCCGGTGTTTCTTCATCTTCAGTTATAGATTCAAGATTTTGTTCTACAATTTCATTCTCTAATGGGACTTTTATTAAGTTTACATATTCTGATAAACTCATGTCACCTCTCGGGTACCATTTATGATTTATACAGATTCCAGTATAACGGTCATAGCTATCTATTAAGGTTTTGCCATCATCCATCCATATATAAGTTTCAAAATCAAGCTCACCTGCTTTAAAATTCGATTCGTCCAAAGTATGTTTATAGAAAATTGTAAATTCTGTTCCATCTGGACTAATCGTATAGCCGGTAATTTTTACATTATGAAATATCATAAGTATAAGATTTCCTTGAGTTTCTGCATCGGAATGTACTGTAATTAAATCAATCATAAAGTTAATATATTCATCTCTGTTTCTAAGTTAGATATATGTAAACGAATTTCACACAATCTTTCTCTTAGTTTGTTCAACTTATCTTTATCTATATATAAACTTTCGTCGAATTTATTTAACAAATTTTTCAATGCGTGTTCTTTTCGTTTATACTCATTTATTTCATTTGTATATGCATACTTTACCTGTTCTGGTGTTAATCTCTCATAATCATAAATAAATGCCATTATAAGCAACCGAAGATAGAAACTATACAAGCTGCAACCTGAATGGTTGGATCGCTTGACAAGTTTGCTTGATATTCATATTGGGCAATATTTAATATACAATCGCCTGGATTCTTAACCTTAGGTGCTACATGATCCATAAAGAATGCAAATACGTCGGTATAAGACAAACCATGTTCATTGATATATTTTCTAGCCTCGCCCAATTTTTTATTAAGAACCAAGTCTGCAAGTTCATCAGCAATCTTTGCATATTCAACGACGCCATCATCAATCTTGCCTTTCATCATTGAATATTTCTGCAACATCGTCATAATAGAACGAACAGATGGGAACTGTTTTTCAATTAAGGTTCTAAGTGCTTCTTCTTCGAATGGAATTCCTTCAAATTTTAAAATTCCTTTCATTCTCTTCAAGATTTGTTCTTTGATTTCTGGTTGATATTCTTTCTTATTCATATCAAATGGGAAAACCATTGTTCTACCACCATCTTCTTTCAAAGCTGGGATAATCTTTGCAATATAATTACAAGTTAAAACAAATCTACAGTTATCTTGAAACTTATCAATATAAGATCTTAAAGATGTTTGTGCTTGCGGAGTTAAACCATCAGCCTCATCAAGAATAATAAGTTTTGGTTTACCATTAAATGCCATACCTGCTGCAAAACCAGTTATCTTGTCTCTAACAGTTTCGATACCGTTTTCATCAGATGCATTGATAAACATAAATTCAGCATCAAGGTCATGTGCTAAAGCTTTTGCAACTGTACTTTTTCCAGTTCCAGGAGTAGAACTAGCAAGAATAAGATTCATAGAAGCACCAGATTCTACAATCTTATTAAAGAAGTTTCTATAATCTTGCGGTAATATAACATCTTTTAATCTGAATGGGCGATATTTATTTTCCCATACGTAATCTTTTGTATTTGTTATATCACTCATTATCTCTGTGCCCTTCTTTCTGCTCTATTTCTTGGTCTATATTGAACTTGTCCAATATCACGGTCATATTCTTCTTTTGGGAAAATGCATGGACATGCAATAGGTTCGCCAGAATCTGCATGACGACCAATATAACCACGTCCATGACACTTCTTACAATTTTCCTTAGGCTTATTAATTGTTGCACCGATTGCTCTTGCAGCTTCAACAATAATTGTCCAAGGATCCATATCTTTCAAATTTTGTTGTGGAACACATGCATTTACATCATTAATCATAATTAACCTCTACTTAAAGCTGTAACCTTTTGCTTGGAAACATACAAATTCAAATCAATAGCATCTTCTCTATCCATATGAAAAACTATTAAGCCACGAGAACAAATGCTTAAAGTATAATTTGCGGATGGAAGCAACATAATACTATCCTTATCAGCAACAAACTTAAATTCTTCAGAAACTGGTGCATCAAGCTTATATTCAATTTCATAAGAATCAGATGTTGCCATATTAATAAACGAAACTTTCAAAATATCATCAACTGCATTAATCTTAATACCAGATTTATCATCACCATTTTGAATAAGCTTAATCATCTTTTGGAGATGTTCAATCTGTGCTTCAGACAAAGATAATGTTGCATCAACAGATGGTAAATTAACACCATTAAAATTAGGTTCTTCAATAGAACCGGCAACTGCTGCTCTATAAGTGAACTGCTGCTTACCTTTAGAAGACTTGATGATTAAATCATAGACTTCTCCAGATTCTGTTAAGTTTGCATCAAGAATAGGTTGATCAGAAAGACTTGCATCCTTATTTGGGTTATTAAAAATATTAAAGAAAGACATAAATCTCTTATATTCATAAAATCTAAGATTCTGTCCTGGATAATCAAAATAATTAACTGGTGCAACTAACTTATAAGCAATCTTTGTTGCGACTTCCTTTGCTCTAAGAATGACATTATCACCATCCTTGACAAATCCAAGCTGTTGCTGAATTGGAGCTAACTTTGAAACTAATTCTATTAATTCAATATTATAATTCATCTAGTTTTCCTTTTGTAATAATTTTTATTCAAATATAGAAAAAAAGTTACACCGAATAACGATGTAACTTTTTATTTGAATTTTTTATGTTATTACTTAATTTAAACCAGAAATTCTGTCAACCCATTAGATTCAACAGATTGTTCTTTTGAACACCAGTTTTCAAAATCCCATTTGAAAAAATCTGAACAAACAAAATTATGATCAATAATATCATTAACTTTCTTATCAATCTTAACCTTATTAGCTCTAAGAACTTCTCTGATTCTGTCTTTACATAGGTCAACATTATCTTGCATAAGTTCGACACCATATAATGTCTTGACCGCCTGAATAGGATCAATACCTGATGCAATACGGCGTTCAAGCATACAAATAAGCATATTACCTGAGCCAAAGGTTGGTTCTAGCCAAGTGCTGTTTGGATCTTTCCATTTTTCTTCTGGAATCTTATCCATCATTTTTTCAACCAAAGCCTTAGGCGTAAAAACTTCGCCATTCTTGGTTATACGTTCCTTGCTTCTAGTAATACCATCATTCTTTGTAGTTAAATCTCTCATATAACAAATATAGTAAATTATTTATACTTTGTAAAATGATACTGAATTATAATTTAAGTTCAGTCCACTCAGGTGAATTGAAATCAATTTCTGGTTCCTTCTTAGTTAATTCTATCCATTTCTGATTACATGCATCATAATACCAATCTTCATCAGAATAAGGACTAATTTGCCTGATAAATTCTTCATATCGTTTTTTTGCTTCAACTGTATCGAAATATCTCGATGTTTCTTGTTCAGGATCTGGAAATCCAGATTCAACCGGTGTTTCTCTTTCAATGTCGACAATTCCCCCTGTTGGATCCCAAGTTGACCAAGCGTTAATTTCTCTTCCATATCCTAAATCATATCCAATATCCATTCTGCGAACTTGTTCCGGTCTAAATTCTTCATGAATATCGAATTCAGCCATACTACGCCATGGATTTATCGGAGTTTCTCTATCACCCCATTCCCACAAATGATTTGGTTCATATTGATAACGACTTGCAAAACTCATTCTAGCCCTATCTTGTTCAATTCGTCTGCGTAATGCTTCCATATAATGTTGTTTAAATCTACAACGTGTAATTTGTTCATTAACATATGTTGCAATAGGAACACCAACTGGACAATCTCTAACTGACCAATGACCACCTAATTCCCAGACTACATCATAACCTGTCGTAGGATCTTTCGCGAGAATATCAAATAAATTACAGAAATTATAAATTATATCAGGAGTTATGTCCTGATATAAAAAACGAACCCAATGATTTGGGTTTGCAGCTTCTCGCATTAAATCATCTGCTCTTGTAATTTCTCTTGGTGAACCGATACAAGCTATTCCAATTTCGTCAAATAAATTCGTTGGAACTCTATCAGCAGGTAATCTAAAATGGTCCATCATCCATTCTTTACCATATTGATTAACTTGACCTAACTCATTAGTTAGGTGTTTATTCAATAATTCACGTTTTAAGAAATTTTTTATTAACTCAACATTCATTATAATTCCAAATTAGTCCAATCTGGAGAATTAAAATCAATAGGTGGTTCATTATGATATTCACCATTCCAATCAGGAACTTCTGACCATGCTTTTATGTTCAGTTCCTGTTCATATAACCTATTATTTCGAGTTTCAGATGGAATTTCAATAAATCTAATACAAGGACCGCTTCTATAACTCATAGCTTTAACTCTGTCCACTCTGGCGAACTGAAATCATACTGTAAATTACTCCATACAGCTTCAAAATCAGAATCATCAGTAAAAAATTCTTTTATAACCATACTAGGTTTTACTTGACCTTTTGTAAGTTGTTCAAACTTACGCATTATCATAGTAAAATAAGCATTTGTATGTGACCATCTGCCAACAGTAATACCAAACAATTCAATCAAATTCTTATACATATCATCTGTTACATCTGACCACCATAACAGATTCCAATGTTTTTCGTCTTTTGGTAATTCTATACCTTCTGCAAATGCTTTAACATCTTCTTGTTTAGAAACATTTAAAACATATGCACCTTGTGGCCAAAATATTCTTTTAAGCTTATTTGCAACTGCTTGACCAAAAGTCTCAGATGCATAATAATAACCAAAGACAGTCATATGACCATCTTCATCAGTTAAACCACTTTTAAAAAATAATTCTTTAATTGATTGATAACGCTCTTCTTTCGTCATAATAATTTCTATTAAGCCTCAAATGTAAGTATAGCATTATATTCATCTTTTGTAAACCCAAAAAATTCTATTAAGCTAAAATCATCACATTTTTTATTAAAATCAGCACAAGGAATAAATTGCCATGGAATTCTTTGATTTTTTCTAATCTTACTACTATAATACTTCATTGTCTTAGATGTAAGATATGTAAAACAATTATTACGTTCTTTTTCTGACTTGAAGAAAATCAACTTATTTCCAAAAGTTTCACGATATGTAATAAACAAATCATATTTATCAGAAATAAGTTTACTAGAATTTCTTCGATGAGAACTAATTACTCCGAAGATTCCATCATGTGGTCCTCTGTAACCTTCTTCAGTAGAAATATCCATTAACGTTTTATTATTTTTACATTTATTAAAAATTTTCTGACAGATAGAATCCATCTGAGAAAACTTAGAATAATCAAAACCACCATTTCCAAGAACATAAATTCCTAAATCAGAATGTTCTATATTAAATAATTCATTAGATATATCATTATTCAATATTTCCATATCTTCTAATTTTTTAGAAACAGATTCTTCAAACTTACTATAATCCGAGTTTTTCTTATACTTAGCAAGCGGATCTTCTAACCATCTTACTGGACTTACATTAACGACTTTATCGCAATGCTTAACAACTTCCTCCATTATCTGTAAATGAAGAGAATTAGAATAAGGTGGATTGGTTATTGCAACTGAAAATTTCATGCTATTAAACCTTAATCATTACAACCTTAGTTCCATCAATCTTGTTAGATAAACCGCATGCAGATGTATATTCAGCAAACAATAATGCTTTTGTTTTAATTTCAGTCCAATGTTCAAATGTCTTATTAACACCTAAAATAGCTTTTCTGTTCCAAAGACAATTTTTCAAGTAAAGACAACCGTCAAACGAGCCATTCTTTTTCATCTTGGCTACAGCATACATATATTTTGGTTCTTGAACTTCTTTCTTTTTCTTGAAAAAATTGAACATAATTACTCCTTTATAATAACAATATAGAAAATAGGTCAGTCATTGTAAACAACTAACCTATTATTATATTCTTTCAGCCAACTAAATCTTAATCTTAATTTGCTGGGAACGTTTAACAAGTCGGACAGATTCGTCCATAATTTTTTCATGGATAATTCTGACTTCACTCTTGATTTTTCGCATAATCTTGTTCAGATTAATGTTCTTCTGTTTATCTGTAGTATGCCATAACGAAATTGCATCAGACATCTTTGTAGCATTTGCAGGCATAAAAGAATCAACAATCTTATTATCCCAATAATGCTTGACTATATGACCCAAGCAGATTCTCTGGGTTTTTTCAGAATAGAAGCAATCATCTAAGAAATCTTCCATCTTAGAATTCTTAATGTAAAGCATATCATCATGGTCAAAGACCAAGTTCGGGCAACGTTCAGTAATGAACTTCTTGATTTCCTTTACGGTGATACTTTTTCTTTCTGCTCTTAAACGGGCCATATTACCCTCCTTTTATTCTAAAAATTCTTTTGGATAAAATTCGTTTTTATGATCTGAAATAATGCGCATCATACCAAGAACATCATTCATTTGTTTCTGGGTAAAACTATCTAAACGATATCCATGAGTTTTTTCAAAGAAATGAAAATCCATAGTTCCATCAGTAAAAAAGTGCTGATGACAAATTACAAAATCACCAGTATATGTTCGCAACTTAGTTCCTTTTGGATAAGTTCCAGCAGAAACATAAATTTCCATATCAGTATATGTAATTTCTTTACACATATTTAACTCCTTTATAAATCCTTTGGAATATCACGTTTATTGAACTTAAACTTATTGCAAAGCCATTCAACTTTTCGTTTTTGACGGTCAACTCTCCAGAAAACGTCATTTCGACTGTCTTGAAGATCTTTCTTCAGTCTTTCAACTTCAACTTCGAGGTCACGAATTTTCTTCTTCATGACATTCTTTTCAATCATTTCATTAACAGTCATAACCATCCTCTTTATACTTATAATATAGAAAAATGGTTGGTCTTTGTCAACAACCAACCACTTAATATATTATTTCAGTCAGCGTTTAATTCACAGTTTCCCAGTCATTATAAGTCTTTACATTAATTTCTGGAATTGTAACTTCATCATGTTCAGTATAACAATGGTCGTTATTACAATCTTCCCAAGTATAATGCACAATCACTGCTGGTTTACCATTAATTTCTGTTCTTGTAATATTTCTGACATTTGGCAAACTAATCATTGCATTCAAGGATCTAAACTTATTCTTGAATTGACCAGCAAACTTGCTTCTAGTATTCTTTACTGCTTCATAAACAGAAATCTTATTTTCTTTAGCAATTCCAAGATATGTGGCGTAAACAGTTTTCTTTCTTGCGTCACCGCCGACAATACCATTGATCCAACTTTCAGAATTATATTCCTGATATTCTGTTTTTGCATTAGACGAAACTTTTGCAAGTTCACTGTCTGCTAACGAATTATTACATGTTCCTGCACAGAATGCAACAAACAATCCAAGGAAAATAAGAATAATGTAAGTTCCAAGGCTGTTTTCCATTATTTGCTACTCCTAAAGAAAATGTACTTATCAGCTAAAGGACCAGAATCAAATCTAATACCTTCAAATAATTTTTCTTTGAATTCTTTAGCAAACGAATCAAATTCGATTTTATCAATCCGGCGACGTGCACCAAAATCAAAATCACTGTTCATTACTACATTGATAACCTTTGGTTCCGGAATATTAAATTTCTTATAATATTCCTTCATGGTTTCTTTGTAATAATCTGGTTCTTCCATCCATTTTTGCATTATGTCATTATATTTCTTTTGCATTAGTTGCCACCCATTGTTGTTTTAAACCAAAGCATATTCATAGCATGACGATAACATTTTGCAGCAAATAACTGTTTGCACATATTTTTATCAGCTGTTTCATAACAATATTTACCATTACCTGTCATAAGTCTAAACTTTGCACCGTTAGCATCTTCAGAAATTAGCCAACCTTCTTTAGAATTAATATCAATAGAATTATACTTAGTAATAAGTCTAATCATGAAATTAAGTTTTTCTTCTTTAGATGCTTTTTGAAACTTTCTGACTGTCATAAAAATATTATTTGCTCCTTTTAAAGATTTTATTGAAAATTTCTTTGAAAAAACCATCCTTGACAGGTTCTTCTACTTTTTCAGGTTCTTCTACCTTAGGATGTTCAGCTTCCCATTTGGCTTTTCTTTCAGCTTCTTCTTTTTTACGTTCGCCTTCGAAGTAATCAAGCCAGTTATGATAAGCTGTATCTAATTTTCTTGGTTGACCCATATCTTTCATATAACAATACTTCAGAAAATCTTTCTTTGGATCATTTTGCAATGTGCAAAGATATACTCGCCAATCGCCATTTTCAATAACAAGAATATAACCCATACCATGCTGACCATAATATTCCGAAATAACTGGCATATAATGTTCAATCAAAACTTCCAGTTTCTTTCTTTTTTCATCATACCAAGCATGAGAAGAAAAAGCATTATTTCCAAAAATAGCATAATCCATCAACATATGCTTGATAGTATAGCATGTAAACTGAGTATATAACTTGTCTTCTGGAATTATCTTGACCAATTCATCCATCATATCACCAAAATATGGTTTTAAATTTTTGGCAAGATTCATTTCTTTGGTTTCTTTTTCTTCAGCCATGCTTAACTCCTTTGCTTATGTTCATAATATAGAAAAAAGACTGACTAACGTCAATCTTTATCATAATATAATATCTAATCAGATTACCTTAAATGTCATCAAATTCATCGTCTACATCGTAAAGGTCTGGTCCAAGACTTATTTCATATAATTGGCAAAAATCATTAAACTGTTCTTCTGTTACATCTTCTATTTTAACAAAAGTCCAAGAATCTTTACTTTGTATATTATATCTTACCCATAATTCTTTGCCAAACCAAAGTATATAATTCCAGCTATAACCACATTTAGCTTCTAAATATTTTCTAGCAGTTTCTGAAAATTTATAATAATCATTTTTTTCTTTTATAATAAATTTACGTTCTACTAAAATATCTAATGCTTTAAATACTTTGGTTCTATCCATATTTAAATATCCTCAAATTCATCTGTTACTTCATAAAGACCATCATCTTCTTCAACAAGCGGAGTATATTTAAAACCATTTGCAACTAATCTTTTAAAATAGGCTAAAATTTTATTTTGCGATTCTATATCATTTCTAAGTTTTTTATTCGAATCACAAACTAGGTCAACATGTTCACCAGTTTTCCATTTAAGTCTAATAGCATATTGACAGCCAATCCACCAGCCAAAAATACCAACTTGAAAACGTGCATCACCATCATTATCACGTTCATGAACATATTGATCTGGATTACTAATATCTACATCGTCTTCTACTTCAAGACGACCTGAAGCGCCTGTACAATTAGCTTGATACCCTGCTCTTGTACTAAAATCGTAAAATTCAATATACATTGCTATTTCCCATTAAATATCTTCAAATTCGTCGTCTACATCATATAAATCAGGACCCAATTTTATTTCAAAATAATTGCAAAAATCGTCAAATTGTTCTTCTATTAAATCTTCTATTTTAATAAAAGTCCATGAATCATTAACTTTTACATTATATCTTGCCCATAAATACTTAAGATTACCATTAGTAATTGAAATCCAGCTATTTCCAGATTTTTGCTTGGTAAATTGTCTACCTTGTCCTGTAAATACAAATCTGTTATAAGAATTACTAATAATAATTCCACGTTCTTTTAGAACATTTAACGCTTCTAATACTTTTTCTTCTTGCATAATTAAAATCCTGTCTGACGTCCAGAGAAATTTACAGATCCACGACCTTCCACAGTCAACCAGTCATTGTTGCCATATTCATCTTCTTCACCTGCATGACGAACAAATGACACATCGCCTGTGAAATCCTTAATAATTGTTGCACACCAATCATTCTTAGTATATTTTTTAATTCCTTTTTGATCAAGTAACGGTTCATCAAGCGGGTAAACACACACCATGCCCGCATCCGCACAGAACTGGCCTATAGGCTTCTCCGTGTCCAAATCGAATACATGACAAGACCAGTCGCCATAAAGCGTGTCTGTGCACATCCCAGACGTGATAGAATCAGTCTTAGCTAACCAATCATGTTCATCTTTTATAATATAGCATGGATCGGTAATGATAATATCTTTATGTTCAAAATGAATAGTCTTCGGATGTTCAAGTTGATATTCACGATAAAGAATACTAGAAATCATATTCCAATATTCATAACCCAAATCGTAAATATGCTTTTTAATCCAGGTTTCTCTCTTGAAACCCATTTGTTTCTTTACAGTACCATCTGGCATTTTGAGTTCAAGACTAGTTTCCTTATCATATGGCATGTTCCAGTTGAGATCACGACAATATGTTGCTCTACGGGCACATTCTTTATATCCCAACTTATAATGATAATCTTTGACGTATTTCTTCTTTAATTCTGAGTACTTTGAATTATAAAATTCTTCTTTAAGATTTATGCAACGTTTATTTGCATCCATTTCTCTTTTCATATTATTATAGTCTACGAGTTCTTGACCTTCGAGCATACCTTTTTCTGCTTTACAATGGATGCAAATAAAATTTTCTTCATTACCATGGTATTCTTTACCACAAACTTTACAAATGCTCATTATAAACTCCTTTGCTTTATGACTATAATATAGAAATTTATTGAAATGATGTCAATATAATAGATAAGATTACTTTTATGCAGATACCTTAAATATCCTCAAATTCATCAGATATTTGATACAAATTATTATCTATACTTACATTAAAATATTCGTAAGTTTTTTGTATCATTTCTTCTGTAATTTCGCCTAATTGAGTATAATGCCAGCAACTTCTGTTGTTTACATTTTCATCTTTGTAAAATAATGGTAACCAATAGCAAATTTGTCCACGTATAACAGTATCATTAACAAAAAATCCCCATTCAATATTAGTTTTTGATTTCGTAATTCTTTTTGCTTTTGGTGTAAATGAATAACAAGCATCATCAAGCTTTTCTATAAGACCTTCTTCCAAGAATCTTTTTACCATTTTATCTACGTCATCTTTTTCTACCATATTAAGCACCACCTCTATTCCAGATAAAACTTTGCTCAAGATCTGGCAAATAAATTGTTTGTTCTTTAGGAACTGGTTTTCCAGTTAATTTACACATAAATGAATTACGTATTTTCTTAACTGCATCTTGAACTTCATTAGTTCCATCCAGGAACATATCAATTTTTTCAGCTAATTGCAATTCTTTACTTTTCATGCCAATTCTCCAGTTTTACTTCTTTTATACCATCAGGATTATGAATAGTAGTTATTAGACCTAATTCTGCCAATTCTTTACATTTAGATTCATACAATTTTTTCCAATAGCTTATTTTTTCTGTGTCTTTTGTTTTCCAAGATTCTACATATCCATTCCAATAATATTGTAATGTTTCTGGTTCCTTTTTCTTTTTTTCTTCTGGACTATCTAATAATTTGTTATATTCTGCTATTAACTTTTTTGTATCAATACCTGTATCTATATTTAAACGTTCCTCGCTGCTAAGTAAATACTCTAAAACAACACAAAGATGATAAAGCAGAATCAATGGCGAACCAATGATAAATGTCGCAATTAACGAAATATATGCAAGAATTTTGATATCGCATTCTTTGTATAATTTAGTATTAGTAAGATGTCTTACTATTGTGTCTTTACTAAATATTTCAAAAATTAATGCAACAACAACTATTGCAGTGTAAACATAAATACAAATTGATAACATCTTTAATCTCCTTTTATATCCATAATATAGAAAAAAGACCTATCAATGTAAATCAATAGGTCTTGTTTATATTGTTTCAGCTGACTGGTTTTATTTTTCCATGTTTTTCATATTCAGCTAAATTTGATATAATATGCTGTTCATCAAATTCAGTGATGGTCATTGTATCTGTTTCTTTGTCATATTTAGTCATGCTTTTACGAGTTGACCAAATACATTTAACATTGGGAATGTAATCAGCCAATATAGATTCATACAATGATGCATTTATTTTATCAAGAATTACTGCATTTGGCCATTCTGCATTAAATTCTTTACCTGTGTCTTTAGCGATATATTTTAAAAACATAAGACTCCTTTATTATGCTGCATAAAGATCAGTTCTTTCTCTTTCTGCTTCACGTTTTTTACGATAATCATGTTGTCTCATACTATCTCTATAATATTCCACAACAGATTTGTTACGCCTTGCTAACCTGAAGTCATCTTCTGGATATTTGTACAATTTAATTTCCGACAATTTGTTTATATAGTCATCCATGTCGTTTGTATAATCATTAACGACTTTTGTTCTATATTCATACAAATCCAGATCTCGTTTTTGCTCATTTTTGAGAATATCAAGATCATAAGTTAAATTATTGATTTTACGTTTAATAGAATCAATTTCAAATTCGCATGTTCCAAACGTATCTTCAAGAATGAATTTCTTTTCATTCAATTCTGCAAGTTCTTTTTCTTCCAATTCAATGATTTCACCACGAAGTTGGGTTTCTTCGATTTTGTCAAGTTCTTTATCTCTTTCTTCCCACAAATCATTGAAAATTGCCCAATAACGTTCTCTTTGTGCTCTTAACTTTTCATTTTGAATAATCAGAATACTAGTATAATATTCATAAGCTTCATCTACTTCAATATCATAACCATATTTATCTTTAAATGTTTGATTGATTTTTTCAAGATATTCTAATTTAAATTTACGTCCTTCTTCATGATACATTTCTGCATGTTTTTTAAATGTAGCCCAGCTAGTTCCATCCAACTGTTCATAACTATCATCGTCTTCTGGTTTAATCGGCTGAATTTCATAGTCAAATGATGCTTCATCACTTGTAATCTGATATTTATGTTCATTAAACTGGGTATAATCATTCATCATGATTAAGTAATAATCACGAATATCTAATTCATGCAAATTTTTTACTCTATTGATTTCTTCATATTTGCCATCCTTCATTCGGTTATAATTTTCTAAACTACCATAGACTGCAGGAATAAGCTTATTTAAACGTGCTGTTTTATTTTCGAAAAACTGCTTATTAGCTTCAATAATTTCATTACGTTCCCAATCTTCGTCATCAATACGCTTATCAGTTCCTAAAAATTTAATATAACTACCCAAAGATTCAAAAGTTTGACGCATTTATAAGCTCCTTTTTAATTACGTTTATAATATAGAAAAAAGACCTATCAACGTAAGTCAATAGGTCTTAATTATATTGTTTCAGCCAACTAGACGCAGAAACTCAGTTCCTTCCAGTTCGGGAATCCAGCATATTTGAATTTATATGCTTGATGGAAGATTCTGAAAGAAATCTGCTTTCCAGACAATCGTGGATCATTCAAGAATTCTGGACTCTTGATGTATTCGAAAACTTCTGTTTTCAAATCGTCCTTAGTAATATCCTTACCACGAGCATCATAGATGTGCATACCAGCCAAAGCAGCTTCCATCTTTGTAATTACTTCTTCCCTGGTCAACTGAAGGTCTACTGTATTACATCTGGTCAACAGTGGAGCCATTGCTGGGCTTCTGAGCAAATCTGCTGCAGACAAGTTGGAAATGAAGATACAAGAACCCATAAATCTGAAATAGCTCGGAACCAAATCAGCTTTAATCTTCTTGTGATCTTTTGCATACTTATCCAATACTGCATCGATTTCTTCTGGAGTTTCACATCCAAAAGTATTGACAGTTCTGCTGTTGTTCCAGCTAACTTCACGAATTTCACCAGTATCAAGAACACCCTTAAGAATGTTCAGACCATCGTTATCCTGAAGAACACTATCGCAATCATCGAAAACTACAGTCTTGTTATAGTTATCGTAAAGGAACTTATACATTGCTGCGATGGTAGATCTACCCTTCATAACAACATAATCCTTTCCCTTCTTACCATAAGCATCAAGAATTCTGGTAACGTTGTAAGACTTACCGATACCACCCTGACCTGTAATCAACAATGCAGTGCTCAGACCCTGTGCAACCATCAAAGTGTAAGTATTCATTTGCTTAAAGATTGGCAATGGATCATCGACAATATTCTGAACAAAATCCTGTTTTTCCCTTGTTTCAGTTTCATCCTGAACCACAAGACCAAAGTCTGCAGCTTCCTTGATTTCGTCATCGACTGCTGCAACACCAATATCTGGAATTTTCGTATTATGTTTCTTTACACCACCGAAAAGTTTGCATTCGAGCCAATCCATGTCGCTCTGTCTTACAAGCTTTTTACCAAAGTTAATCAATCTTGCTGTATATCCAGTATCAAGCAAAGATTTGATGATGTCGATATTAGAAACCGGCTGATAGACATTGAACCATGACAACATGGCGTGCAAACTATATCCTGCAATATACATCTGAGATACTGCATGGTCGAAATTATCGCATACAGAACCAGACGGGATATAAAATACACCATCATGCTTTCTAACTTCTGCTGTCTGGGTTGCTTCTTGTGCTACGATTTCAGTTGTTTCAACTGCTTCACTCATATTAATTTCTCCATTTAAATCAATTACGCCGTGTAATATAGTAAAATATAGTCACTTAGTCAATATCAAACATAATAGATATTTCAATTCAGACTACTGTTCAAATATCGGCGTAAACTTAAAAGTTTCAGGTTCCAAACCATGATTTGTCAGTTCTCTTTTAGCACTGTCATAAGTTTCAAATCGTAAAGCATTATCTGAATTTTTTGTGTAAGTTATTACACAACGAATACGATAAGTTTTACCAGACTTATCACAATGACAATATCCTTCCAAATCTAACGACTTAACATAAATTTCTTCAGACTTCTGTCTTGGATCTTCAATTACGATACCGACAAGTCGTTTAATACATGACGGTTCAAAAACTTTTTTCTTTTTCATAAGCTACTTATTTAACTTAAACATAAAATCAACTAGCATGATTTGATTTGCATCAATTAAATTACATTCTTCATTATTCTGAACTTCTATAGTATTGTCACCCAAATCGACGACTTCAACCTTAAATCCAGAATCAACCTTTACTGTCCACGAACTATCAGTACGCGAAAAATAAAATTTAACTCTTTCGACTTCTTTTGAAATCGCATTGGATTCTTTACACTTCTGTAATTTCTGATTGATTTTATTTACTACTGTTAATGCGTGCATATTAACCTTTCTTATCTAATTTATCAATTTCTGATTGAAGCCACCTACCATACTTTTCGCCCTGTTCACGACCATAATGATAAGCTGCTGCAATAAAACTATGAACGTCTGCAACTTTCGGCTTCTCTTTACCAATAAGCTGTTCAAAACAGACTTTTGAGAATTCTACTAAAGCTCCCCAATATTCAGTACCAGGAATAACCTTACCCTCTTGTTTCTTAAATAAGGACTCTAGCATCTCTTGCTGACTAGTCTTCATAGTTTTACCATTTCTCTCTTTTACCACTCTAATATAGCTAAAAAACCTCTCTTTGTAAGCGTTTTTAGAGGTTTTTCTCTCTTTCAGCTCTCTTTAAGGGTTTACAAGTCTCTCTTTTAATTCTATATTTAATATCATGGATTTAAAAGAAATCAATGAAATACTCTATCCTCATAATGTAAGATTTCTTATCGACAAGAAACCTTATTATTTTAATGTTCTGAATATTCCTTTCGATAAAGAGATTAACAATATAGAGCTTCAATATAATAATGTGACAGTCATTGATATAATTATATCTTGGAATAACAAACTTATATTAAGGCATAAGAATGTTAACAAAGTTGGATTTGTTCAGCAACAAACTGATAAAGATGGTAATCCTTACAGTGTAACTTTTACACCAGCTGAATTTTTCAAAGATTATCTTACAATGCAACATTTTCTAAATATGCTTGCATCGCCTGTATTGTCTAACCTTTTGAAAGAACTATATAATATACATACTGAACTGGACTCAAAGGTCTATAAAAGTAATTGGTCGACTGAATTATTATTAAACCAACCTTAATGCTTACATAAATCAAAAACTTTACTATCTTAGGATTATTATGTTACGCAATAAATATATTCCTGACGAAATCAGAAACTACATTAATTCATATCCCATGTTTCAAATTAAACAGGCGAAATGCGAATGGGATTTTTGGAATCATTGTTATTATGATGCAATGGAAAAAGCCAGAACCGAACATGAATTATTTTATAATATGTTTTTTGGTGTAAAGACTGATTGTCCAATTACAATGAAAGAAGCTGATGATTTCTTATATTGGACTGAAGAACTTTATTGTAAACATTATGGTGTTAAAACTTCTGGATTTTTTGAAGCACATTTACCTAAAGTCCCTAAAGGAATTTTAAAACTTTAAAGGAATTTAAATCTATGTTTTCAAAAGAATGGCAAGATAAAATCAATGATTGGGAGTCTACTAGACAGTTTAGAGATTTTCCAGATGTTTATAAAAACTATTATAGGTTTAATAGTCCTAGACATAAGAATCCAGTAATTCTTACTGAAGGTGTTTGGGTATTATGGTATGATCCACTTAGTTGTAAATACGTACCTAGAAAAATCAGAGCTATTACTGCAAATGATGCAATCTATGATGGTGTTTATAACCGTATTTATTCAACTGTCGGTATAGGTGGTTTAAGTTATAAATTTAAAATTGACCGCACAGAAATTGAATTATATTCTGAAGATGAAAAAACAAATCAGCAGAAACTTTTAGCATTTATTAAAGAACAAACAGGAATTTCAGATGTTGAACTTCCAAAAGTTCCTAAGGGAATTTTAAAAATTTAATATGGGCAGAATTAATATAGAAAGAATTGCAAAAAATTTTGATTTAATTATAGTCCGTACTGATTATGGTCGTTATAACCAGTGGAAAAATGCGTTAGTAAAATTATACGTTGATAATAATTATACTAGAGGATATATATTAGAAGCCATCGATCATGATATAGAACCTGAATATAATAATATACGTTTAGCTTCAGGAATTGGCGGAATAAATGGTATAAGAAAATTTCTTGGGTGTAGACGTATCTTTAATGATGCTTTTAATGAACGATGGTTAATCGAAGAGCTGAATGGGTTACTTACATTATATCGGATGCACAAAGACGGAGAATAATATATGTATTCTAAAACTTGGCAAGACCTTATTACTAACTGGGAAAGTCATCCAGTTTACAAAGAATGGGAAACTATTTACAAAACTTATTATAGCCCAAAGTGGAATATTCATGAAAATATAATTATTTTTGAAAAAGGTGTCTGGTTTTATTATGATGGTATAGGTGGTTTTGATATTAGAAAAGCAAGAGCAATTACAAGAAATGATGTTATTTATGACGGAAGTTATCATGGTCTTTATACTACTGTAGGAATTGGTAGTTTAGACCATAAATTTAGTATTGATGACCATGTTATTGATTTAACTTATGAACCTTTAGCAACAAGACAAGAAAAATTATTTGATTTTTTCAAAAAATACGGTAATGCAGTTGATAGTAGCTTACCCAAAGTTCCTAAAGGTATTCTTAAACTATGAAATATTCAGAATATTGGCAAAATAAGCTTAATGATTGGAATAGGGCAAAACAAGCAACTACTTGGGAAACTGTCAAACTATCATTTCCAATTAATCATAAAGAATATGCCGAAAGGCATAATTTGGTAATTCTTTCTGAAGGCATCTGGATGAAGATTACTGCTGCTAATACAGGTGCAGTTCTCATTAGAAAAGTCAGAGCTATTACAGATAATACGATTTATTATGATGGAATTTATCCAGATATATATGATGCATATTGTATGCGAACTTTCCCAAGCTATTGCCAAATAGATAATAAAAAAATACATATAGAAGAATATGGCGGACGTAAAGCACAAGAAAAAATATTAAATTTTATTTACAAGAACTCTAATGTGGTAAATAATACAATGCCACAAATTCCTAAAGGAATTATCAAAATCCCCGCTGTTATCTGATTCACTATTATATTAAGAGAGCTGTTTAAATTAAGCTCTCTTTTTTCTATATTACATAACATGAATTACTCAAGCGAATGGCAAAATAAAATCGACAGTTTAGAAAAAAATCCCAAAGAACATGAATGGGAAGAAATTTCTAAATGGTATCATTTCGATAATAAAGACCGTGCAAAATCCCGTAATTTAACGGTATTCAATCAAGGTGTCTGGGTGGAAATAGACGAACTTGATAGAATTAGCTGGAAATATAGAAAAGTCAGAGCATTAACTGAAGATGATGTTTTCTATGACGGTTGGTATTATACTATTAACAACTGTTCGTCTTTAGGCTCTTTTAATCATATTTTCAAAATTGATAAGGCCAGTATAGACCTTAGAGGTGAAAGAGACGGAAGAGCAAGAAAAATGCTTCTTGAATTTATCAAAAAATACGGTGGTGTTTCTGACGAAGACCTCCCAGTAGTACCAAAAGGAATTCTCAAACTATGAACTATAACAGATTCTCTAAAGAATGGCAAAATAAGTTAAAACCGTTTCTCAAGGCGGAACAATGCCGCACTTGGGATGATATTGCCAAAATGTATGAATTTGACAAAGAGTCCGTAGTCAAATCATCGCAACTCACTGTCCTCAGCGAAGGTGTCTGGGTAGAAATCGTTGATTATGCTGAATTTAGAAAGTTTAGAGGTATTACTAGCTGCGACATTTATTATGATGGCGATTTTGCTAATATCTATTCAACTTCATATATTTCCCATCGTCATAAATTCAGAATTAATAATGAAGAAATTGATCTCCGTGCTTATAGACCTTCAGAAGAAACAAAAGCAAAATTATTAGAATTTATTAAAAAAGCAAGTGGAATCACAGATGAAGTTTTACCGGAAGTACCTAAGGGAATTTTAAAAATTTAATATGTATTCTAAAGATTGGCAAAATAAAATTAACGAGCTTGAATCTTATCATCATACTTATAAATGGAAAGATGTTGTTGATTACTTTAAAGTGTTTCCAGATTTCGATTTAAATAAAAGCGATAGCACAGTTGTTTTGCCAGAAGGTATCTGGGTTCAAATTACTGATTTGAAATTTACAAAAACCAAATTCAGAAAAATCAAAGCAATCACGCATTTTAATGTTTACTATGACGGTGCATATGATGATATCTATCATTCTTTCTCTCTAGGCTCTCTTGTCCATAAGTTTACAATAGATGGTAAAACTCTAGATTTAACAAATGTAGAAAATCCAATTAGACAACAGAAACTCTTAGATTTCTTAACAATGCCTATAGTCCCAAAAGGAATTTTAAAAATATGAGATATTCAGAAGATTGGTTAGCAAAAATTCGCTCAACTCCATTCTATGAAAGACGCATGTCATGGGATGATATATATAAACATTATCATTTCGATAATGCACATACGAGAGAAGTGCAGAAATTGGTTATTTTCCCTGAAGGTGTCTGGATGGAAATTTCCAGATGTTTTAGCTCTGAATATGATTTTATAAAAATCAAAGCTGTATCTTGTGATAACATTTATTTCGACGGTTCTGACGTTGACGGAACTATATCCATGGGCTCTCTTCGTCATATTTTCAAAATTGATGGTCATTCTATCGATCTTTCCCGTCGACCTGAAAACAATAATATAGACAGACAAGAAGAATTGCTAAAATTCATTTACTCTTATTCCCATATTTCTGACCCAAGATTACCCTCTGTCCCTAAAGGAATTTTAAAAATATGAGATATTCAGATTCTTGGTTAGGCAAAATTAGAGTTAGCAGTAACTTTTATCAACGATATTCGTGGAATGAAATTTGCAAGCGATATCGTTTTGACGAAGACTCTATAAAGAAACATCATAAAGCCGTTATTCTTGATGAAGGTGTCTGGATGGAAATCAGCAGATTCTTTAGTGACGGTTGGCATTTTGAAAAAGTCAGATGTATTACTGAGCACGACGTATATTTCGATGGTAGCGATTCTACTGGTGCGATTGCCATGGGTTCTCTTGATCATATTTTCAAAATCGACGGTCATACCCTTGATATAAGACGCTTACCGGAAAATTCAGAAAAAACTAAACAAGAACTTCTGTTAGACTTTATTAACACATATTCTGGTGTTTTAGATAACAGATTACCACTTATTCCTAAAGGAATTCTAAAGGTTTAATTATGAAAAATATTCAGATTAAAACAGAAATCATCACTCTGATTTTCATGATTCTCTGCACTATCGGTGTTCTCTTTAAAGACTATATCCCATATAATGTAGTAACCTCATCTTTTATCCATTCATCAAAAGACCACTATGTAAACAATATTCTACTCTTTCTCTTACTCTCCCCATCAGTAGAAGAAAAATTTGGTAAAGTTAACTATCTCGCAGCTTTCGCTCTAACTGCAATTTCAGTCTACTGCTTCCATGTCTATATACTGCATGCAAACGGTATCGGTATCTCAGCATGGATTTTCTCTCTAATCATTCTTAATATAGGAAAACTCAAACTCTCAGGTATCATCCTAATTATCATCTACGCTTTCCAAGAAATATCCGGAATGTTCAATAATGACAATATCTCTCATACCGGTCATCTTCTGGGAATTATAACCGGTATCATCTACCTCTTAATCTACAACTATATAAGCAAAAAGAAAGACACATACGAACAAGAAGAGAGAAATTCAGAAGACCTTTTCAATAACCTATAGTAATCTGCAATAAAAATTATCTTAAGTAGGTCATTTACTATTTGACCTATTTTTTCTATATTATATCACATGAATTACTCTCAGGATTGGCAAGATAAATTAAATTTCTATAACAGTTTACAACAAGAATTAGACTGGGAAACCGTCATTAATAACAAATATGTAGATTTAACCCATTCAAAAGCAACAGATATAATTTACCTTAAGAAACCTGTCTGGATAGAAATTCACCAAATGGTCAGTTCTGATCCGTTTAGAAAAATTAAAGCTATTTCTAAATATAATGTCTATTTCGATGGAACCTTCAAAGGTTGCTCAAATTCCTGTGCCCTAGGTTGTATTCATGGATGGGACTATACTATAGATGGTCATACTCTCGATTTAAATAATGCACGTTGCCAAGATAATAACCAAGAAAGACTAATTGACTTCATTAAAGAATATTCTGACGCTTTCATGCCTAAAATTCCTAAAGGCATTCTAAAAATTCCATCCTCTTTTTAATCTCTATTAAGGCATTATATGAATTACTCTCAAGCCTGGCAAGAACAACTCGATTATTATAATTCACTCGCTCAAAGATACGACTGGGATCATGTAGTACAGAAACAAAATTTAACTGACCCAAAGAATGATAAGGCTGAAAATCTGATTATCCTAGATAAACCGGTCTGGGTAGAAATTCATGAACTGCTCGGTCATAATCCGTTTAGAAAGATTAAAGCAATATCCAAATATAACGCCTATTTCGACGGAACATATCAAGGCATGCCTTATTCCCTCTCTCTAGGCTGTCTGCATGGATGGGACTATACTATCGACGACCATACTCTCGATTTAAATAGAGCATACAAACAAGATAATAACCAGGAAAAATTAATAGAATTTCTCAGACTATACTCTGACGCTTTCTCCACTCCACCTATTCCTAAAGGCATTCTAAAAATTCCTGCATTCATTTAAGGTAACTATATGGATAAGCAACCAAACCTTTACGAACATTTCCTTAAAGATATTCATCCAGAACTCCTTGACCAGTTCAAACGTTTCATTAAGGAAAAAGATATTTACAAACAATTTATCAAATTCGCCCATCCAGAATTCGATAAAGACTTTAAAAAATATACAGAAAAGATGCCTGCATATAACTCTTATAGAGTTGCCAGATTCTATGTAGATCATCCGGATTTTCCTGAACGCTACTATTATCTCGACGTAGGTGTAGAAGACCAGACAGGCAAATATATTCTGTTAAATAAAGATGGAAAACCCCTCAACAATGACCTATACGATAATATCGGAATTCTATCCTATGCCGCAGGATGGAAAAGAGTCCCGTATTTCGGTATATATGTCAAAAGAGGCGATTCCTATGCTTTCCTCAAAAAATCAGAAAATGAAGAAGAACTCCTAGATTACCCAGAACAAGGAACAGTTCTTTCAGATTTCCTAGACTACGGCCTACCTCACTATAAATTCGATGGAAGCTCAAGAGATGAAAGGGTTTACCAAATGTTTGCAAGAATGGAAATGCAATGGCTAAAAGACGAAACCATTATCCTTGACAAAAAAACCAAACTCGTCCCAGACTTCGAACCTGATTGCTATCACACAACCTGCTATAGACTTGCAATAAAAATAGAAAAAGACGAATGGGAAGCAAGAAACGTTTTCTATGTAGGTAAACTTCCAAACTATTACGAAAATAAAACTGACAGACTATTAAGCTCGTTCCTAAAAGAATGGCATAACGCAGACAATAAACAAAAAGAAAAACTCAGAAAAGGCCTAGGCTACAGTATAGGTTTTAGGTAATCTGATTCACTATTTCATTAAGTAGGTTATTTACATTATAACCTACTTTTTCTATATTATATAACATGAGCTTACCATTCACTATCAAAGATTACCTAGAAGCAAACAAAAGATATAATAACCTTTCAGATAACGAAAAGGAATCTATCAGAATAAACGCCCAAAAAGCCCTACAAGAAGTATTAACCGAAGATAACTCTATTAAGGTCTCAGATAAAGATAGAGAACAAATGAATAAAATCCTAGAAAATAACTTCTCTAAAAAAGAAATAGATAACCTCTTCAAACACTTCCCAAACTGGAAAAAAAATCATAAAAGGCGATATCAATGAATAAAACCATCACATTATCCAAAGAAGAAATTACTACCCTAAATAAAATCAAAGACTACCTTACAGAAGACGAAATAACCAGATTCTTCCCAAAATTCAAAGATATTCTTATTAAGGTAAACAATGGATAAATTTATCCCATTAGATAAAAACCATAGAATAAAAGAAACTACCCTTATCAGTGAAGATAATAAGATAATGGTCAGAAATATCCTTCAAGAAAGATTCCTCTTCTTTTTCTGGATTTCTAAAACTATCATATTCCCGTTACCACAAGAAAACCAAACTCTCCTACCCGACGGTTTTATTATAAAGGATAATTAACATGATTATCCCACTAGATAAAAACTATAGAATAAAATGCTTTTCATCTAAATCAGAAACATACTTCAAACTCCAAAAACATATCTTCCTATTCTTCTGGAAAACCATAAAAACATCTACTTCTATGATATCAATCCATACCTCCTACCATATGGAACGGTTAATAAATGATGAATAATTCTACTCTATTAAGCTCTATCACTCCGGTTATTCCATAACCAAAAAATCCAAAATTCTATATAAATTTCTATATTTTCTTCAAAAATATACCCGTTAATAAGTAGTGAATAATATGTGTTTATATAAGGACATAGACACAAGTTACTAACAATTTATTAAGGGGGGCCCTAGGTTATATTAAGCTAATTTAACCGAAACCAAATATATTAAGTTCTATAAAACCTACCTAAAAACGAAACCAAATATATTAAGTTCTATAAAACCTACCTAAAAACGAAACCTGATCTCAGTTGACAATTTTTCTGACGGTTTCGAAAAAAATTTTTAAAAAATTTTTTGTAAAATTTTGGTTTCGTTTACCCCGGTAAACTTACTTTTGCATAATTCTGAATTTTCTTCACATTGTAAATAATTGGTTACGGTAACCGGTTATAAATAAAATAGGAGAAAAATAAGAATGCCAGTATTAAAAGTATTATGTGATAGTAAGAGAACCCAGGAATATATTAATAATTATCCGGCGTTTAAGAATGTTCGTGGTTATTTTATTAATAATGATTTTTACGAGGATTGGTATGATTTTAATGCCGAGTATCTTTGTACATATTATAATCTTGAAGTTACGGAAATTAATGAAGCGAAGGAACGGTTAAAAGAATATTTGGAAAACCGTGTTCATATGAGGTTAAGTGATTTTGAAACCTATGTATTGCCGGTTATACAAGCTACGAGTTCATGGGACAGACCAGAGGATTATCATAGTATAAACATGAAGAAGGCAGAGTATTTTTTGCGTTATATAGAACCTGCATGGTGTGATTTTAAGGGAATAGATCGGACTGGTTATTTACCGGTTAATGAATTGGAACGGGCGGCTGATTTGTTGGCTGATAACGAGTTTGACGACATATAGCTGAAATGAAAATATATTAAGTGAAATAGGGTTTCCAAAAGCCCTATTTTTTATTATATTTGTATTTAGGAGAATATAATAATGGTTCATGGTTCTAGTAAAATTGCTAAGTATTTGAATACGCATCCTATGTTTAAGACCAAACGTGGTATTGCTGTTCATGAGTTTTTTGAATATTATGATATAATTTTTCATAAGAGAAAAGGATCAAATACCGAATTTTGGGAAAAGATGGATAATGCTATTTGGTTTAGTTATGATTTTCGTCGTATAACCAAAGAAGATTGTGATAAGTTTTTAAAAGAAATTATTGAACCATTATGGTGTAAGTTCTATAAAGTTAAAACTTCTGGATTTTTTGAAGCACAGTTACCTAAAGTACCGAAGGGTTTATTAAGTATTCCTGAAAATATCTGTTAAGGTGGTTATTATGGTAATGCAAGAAGATGAAGATTGTTTAAATCTATGGGATCTGGAACATAATAAGAAAATTGCGGATTATTTAAATTCGCATCCTATGTTTAGGGATGCTAAACCTGGTTGGATTTGTAAACAAAGTTTTTATGATTATATAGCTAATAAGTTAGAATATGTAGCTGATGATAGTGAACGCCTTAAAAAGATGAATCGTGCTATCTGGTTTAATGGTGACTATACTAATGTAACTGAAGATGACTGTGACTGGTTTTTTGACCAGGTTGAACCATTATGGTGTGAATTCTATAATGTACAGAGTTCTGGATTTTTTGATCCATCAGATCCGTTACCGGTTGTGCCGAAGGGATTATTGACGATACCTGTTAAGCTTTAAGGAATTGACATGGAAAAGATATGGAAGGATTGGATTATATTCCTTGGTTTTGAACCTAGTGAATATGATAATGCTATAGTCATGACGAAGATGTGGAATGATCATTTGGCTACGCATGGGCTTAATGCTGGTAGTTTAGAAGCATTTAATAAATTGTTATTTGATAGTAGTCATGTAAGAATTTGGCATTCTTGTTGTGTATCATGTTATTCAATGCATATAGAAGGACCACATATTGCTGCTGACTGGATTGACGGTGGTGGTTTGACAAATCTTCCTACTGTATTTGCTGAACATGGTGACGAAACCAGAATAGAAGATTTCGATACCTATGACATTACCGATTTACAGATTCATTTCTTTGAAGAGGCAAGTAGTTATCTTGTTCTCGGTATGACATTAGATGGTCATATTGTTCTTGATACGAAAGAAAAATTTGGAAGTTTTGAAGAACAGAAACGTAAGTATAAAGAATCACATAATGACTATTTAATGGATTTTATGAAAACTGTTAAGGAAAACCATAAGAAGGTATTGTTACCTGTGGTTCCGAAGGGTATCTTAAAGATATCTATTTAGCTATAATAGGTTAACATATTATATAAAAATTGTTATATTATATGGTATGATAGATACCAGTTGTAGATGTTTTTCCAAGGCAGTATGCGATTATTTAAATTCGCATCCTGCATTTAGTTCAACAAAGTGTTGTATTATAGAATCAACTTTCTATAATCGATATATAACGACTGCATGGGAAGTTCCTATTAATAATACATATCGTCGTGCAGTATGTGATTTTATAGAATTTACGATGGAAAATGCTAAGGAATTTATTAAATGGGTAGATCCGTTATGGACAGAATATAAAGGATTGAAACGTTCAGAATTCTTTAAAGATGATGGTTTGTATGAAGTAACTGATGAGTTTGAGGATATTTAATGATTTGGCAAGATAATTATTTTTCTAAAGAAGTAGCAGATTATTTAAATAGTCATCCGGCCTTTAACCATAATGCTGGTAGTGGTATTATTCAACCGTACTTTTTTGATAAGTATATTGGAACTATTATGGATGTGACTGAAGATGTTCCTATTGTAATGGAATATAAGAAGGCTGTTTATCGAGTTAAAGCATTTACGTTAGACGAAGCAAAAGAATTTATTAAATGGTTAGATCCGTTTTGGTGTGAATTCAAAGGACTTAAAAATTCAGAATTTTTTAA
>Ga0265301_10000852_pt1 | contig 41712 bp, 30 predicted proteins | sample AusTroGonzalo_MG_2_FD_193488 | JGI IMG/M metagenome (GOLD analysis project Ga0265301, IMG submission 193488) | Bovine rumen microbial communities from tropical cattle in Woodstock, Queensland, Australia - Gonzalo_04 | ecosystem: Host-associated > Mammals > Digestive system > Stomach > Rumen ...
CGTGCGGGCGCCTACCGGCTCATTGAAGCGGCAACCGATTTCTACTGCACGGTGTCGAACCTCGTCAAAACGGGGACGAAGCGGGTGAAACATCAGTGCATCCGGGTGATGAAAGACATCCCGAAAGCGTTTGCGCACGTGAGCCGAACAGTCTTAGGATGGCGACTATGACTCAGAGACACAGTGACTACGGTCAAAACTCAGTTCTGTAAACAGGATGGCTCCGATTCAGAACTGAGTTTTTTTTATGTGCCTGCACGTGGGATTCGAGAACAAGGTCGTGCCGTACAGGGGATGTTAGTCCTCGATTCTATCATTGAAGCGCCTGTTGGCGTTTTTTTGTTTTTTGATCTCGTTTTTCTTTCCACGGGGCAGGGGAACAGGCGGTTTTTGCTCCGTGCGGACGATCATGTCCGGTCTTGTACGGCAGTCTTTCATCTGCCGGACAAATTTGTACTCGCCAATGGCAGGCGGGAAGAACAGAGAAAAAGAAGATATACATTATCATGGAATTGATTGTGATGAAAACGCGGGGAGGATTTTGATATTGTTTTGAAGCTGAATAATTTTATTTTTAACTTTTTTTTAAGACAGGGCTTTCATTTTCGTGAAGACGATGTATATTATAGTCTATCGCCCGCGAACCACTCAGAACTTTTCCGATAAGGAAACCCCCACCCATGAAGCCCATCGCCCGCCTCTCCTTTCCCCTGATTTTCGTCCTGGCGTCGCTTTCCGGAGCGTCGCTTTCCGCCGACCAGACGATTTCCGGAATCGACTCGACCGAAGTCGTGGAGAAGACCCCGGAATCCATTGAGGAGGGCAAGCGCAATGTCGTGTCTGTGGCGCAGCAGTTGCGGGAGATGTTCCAGCCGATCAAAAAGCAATCCCGCCAGGTGGAGGAGGAGCCTCCGTACCTGAAGATCATTCCCTCGACGAACGATACGAGCATCCTGATCTACCGCTGCCGTTACGTGACGGCGTCGAAGCTGCGGAACAGCGTGGACGCGATGATCTCGGATACGGGCTATGTGGAATACGCCGTGGAGGAGAACCTGCTGACGATCCGCGACGCTGCCGAAAACGTTGAAGCGATCGCGAAGACGCTCCCGCTGATCGACGTGGCGACGCCGCAGGTGCTGATCGAGGCGAAGATTGTGGAAGTCCTGATCTCCGACAACACCCAGCGCAACCTGTCGTTCATGTTCAACAGTCCGACCACGATCTCCATGATCGACGGCATGGACCAGCGGTACGACGGCGACGTGATGAGCTACGGCGGCATCCAGACCTCGCCGCAGGGCGGCAGCAGTTCGGACGGATCCGTGACCAACTGGACGTTCGCCGCCGGGCACAACAATTTCAACATCGCGCTCCAGTGGCTCCTGACGGCGCTGGACGCCAAGGTCCTCTCCTCGCCCGTTATCGTGGTCGGACGCAACGAGGAAGCCCAGATTTCCAACGGCCAGGATGTGCCGATCCAGTCCCAGACCATCACGAACGGCAGCATCAGCACCAGCACCACGTTCAAACGCGTCGGCGTGACGCTGACCGTGGAGCCCCTCATGGTCAACAAAGACAACGTGACGCTCCGCGTGGAGCCGGAAGTCTCCAACATCCAGAGCTACCAGACCATCTCGAACGGCAGCGGATATTATCAGGTGCCCGTGATCTCCATCCGCAGCATTTCCTCCTATCTCCGCCTCGCCGACGGCCAGATCGTCATCATGGGCGGCCTCTACACCAACCGCAATTCCGTCCAGCAGGAACGCATCCCGTTCCTGAGCGACATCCCGTACCTCGGCGAGCTCTTCACCTCGAAATACACTGACAAGGAGATACTGCAGCTGCTCTTCTTCCTCCGCGTCCGCATCCTGAACCCGAACGACATGGCGGACGGCGTGCTCTTCGATCCGGAAGAGATGATCCGCACGACCAACGATTTCGGCGAAGTCATGCGCAACTCCAAGGAACTCCCGAACCTCGAAACGACCATCGAGAGAGTGAACGACGAATTCATCGAGAATCCGCTCGTGTCCTTCAAGACGCTCTTCGGCGGCGATGATGACGAGGAAGAGGCGGACGGCAAGGACGCCCGGGCTCCCGAAGACAACGCCGCCGGCGAATCCGGCGATTCCGCTTCCGAATCTGACGTTTCCTCACCTGCCGCGGTTCCCGCCGCGGCCCAGCAGGGAGAATAAGCCATGAAGAAGCCCGCGAAACTGTTCATCTTTGTCCTCCTGCCGGCGTTGCTGCTGGCTGGCGGGCTCTATTACGGCGTCCGCGTCTACAAGCAGAAGACCGTTTCTGCGAACAAGGGCGGAGGCGTGTCGCGCGATCCCGACCGCACTTACCGCGTGGCAAAGGGCGACATGACGCTCGGCCTGCGGCTGAACGGCACGATCGTGGCGAACAAAAAGCACAAGCTCGGCCTTGAAGCGAACTTCGCGACGCAGATCCTGACCGTGGTGGATGAAAACACGCCCGTGAAAGAGGGCGACGTCCTGATTGAGTTCGAGGACAGCGACCTGATCGAACGCATCGAGGAAATGCGCACGACCCTCTCCAATACCGAGGAGGAACTCGTGATCGCCATCGAGAACGAGAAGATCCAGGAGCGCACCAACGAGGTCACGCTCCGCGAAGCCGAGGACCGCGTGCGCCAGACCGAATCCGACCTGCGGAAGTATCTGCGCCTCACGCGTTCGCAGAAGCGCGACAGCAACGACCTGGCGATCGCGAATGCGGAATCCGCGCTTGCTACCGCAAAGAAGAACTACTCGGACAAGAAGTATGACATCGCGCATTCCGGCGTGACGGACGACGCGGCGCGGAAAGCGAACGAAAACGACCTGAAAAACCTGCAGAGCAAGATCGAATCCAGCGAGAATTCCCTGAACCAGGCTGAAATCGAGGGAAAGAGCTTCAAGCACTACGACGACCCGATCAAGCTCATGAGCCTGAACAACTCCGTGGAACAGGCACGCCTCAGCCTCGAAAAGGCGCGCATTTCCACCTCGTCTTCCCTCATCCAGGCGAAGAAGCGCGTCGACAACCTGCGCGCGAACTCGCGCCGCCAGGCCGCCACGCTCGAACGCTACGAATCCTACCTGCCCATGATGAAGCTCACGGCGCCGACGGACGGCATCGTGATCTACGGCGACCCGGACCGGCGCTGGGGCGGAGAGGACATCAAGCCGGGCCTCGAGGTCCGCAAAGGCGAAATCCTCCTCACGATCCCGGAAATGACGAACCTGATGGTGAACTTCGACCTGCCGGAGGCGTTCCGCTCGAAAGTCTCGGTCGGCAACCAAGCGATCATCACGCCGGAAGCCATCACCACGCTCAAGATCAAGGGGCAGATCTCCGAGATCGCCACGCTCCCGGTCAACCAGATGTACTGGGACGAGACGTCGCCGAAGATCTATCCCTCGCGCATTTCGCTTGAAGTTCAGGACCCGCAGCTGGTGAACGGCATGTCCGTAATCGTGGAAATCGTTTCCAGCATCCTGCACGACGTGATCTCCGTGCCGATGGAAGCCGTGTTCGAGAACGACAAGGGGTTCTTCGTTTTCGTGAATAAGAACGGCAATCCCGAGGAAGTCCCGGTCACGGTCGGGGACTCCAACGACACGGCGGTCTGCATCACGGAGGGGCTGGCGGACGGAGACGTGGTGTACCTGTACCGCCCGTACCAGAAGAAGCAATCCGACCAGTGAAGTCCGCGGAGCCTGCGATGAACAGCGATGTGGTGGTACAGCTGCGGGACATCCGCAAGACGTACAATCCCGGCGGCCTGGCAGTGCACGTGCTGAAAGGGATCTCGTTCTCGATCCGGCGCGGTCAGTTCGTGGGCATCGTGGGCACGTCCGGCAGCGGCAAATCGACCATGCTGAACATCCTCGGGATGCTCGACGTGCCGACGTCCGGGGATTATTTCCTGGAGAAAGTGAACGTGGCGACGCTGTCGGACAGCGCGCAGGCCACGGTCCGCAACATCCGCATCGGGTTCATCTTCCAGAGTTTCAACCTGTTCCCGTACCTGACCATCGAGCAGAACATCGAAGTGCCGATGATCTACAAACGCGTGTCTCCGCGCATCCGCCGGGCGCGCGCCCTGGAGCTCGCCAAGGTCGTCGGCCTGGGGCACCGCCTCGGGCACCGTCCCACGCAGCTCTCCGGCGGCGAATGCCAGCGCGTGGCTGTGGCGCGGTCGCTCTGCAACGATCCGGCGTTCCTGCTTGCCGACGAGCCGACCGGCAACCTCGACGAGAAGACCGGAAACGAGATCATGGCGCTTTTCCACAAGATCAACCAGGAACAGAACGTCACGATCATCATGGTCACGCACAACCCGATGTTCGAGCCGCATTACGACAAGGTCATCCGGCTCCGCGACGGGCGCATCGTGCAGACCAAGCCGACCGATTCCGTGGACGAGCTCACGGGGCCGCTTTCCGGATTCGGCGAACTCCCGCAGGACCGCATGGCTGCCGACGCCAAGGCGTCCCTCACGACCACGGCGGCGGGGGAGGGCGCGCCATCATGATGCGGTTCACCGATATCGTGTCGCTGTCGTTCCTGAACTTGCGGCTGCACAAGACGCGTTCGCTGCTGACCTCGCTCGGCGTGATCTTCGGCGTCGGGAGCGTGATCTCCATGATGGCGATCTCGAAAGGGGCGGAACGCTCCGCGCTGTCCCAGATCGAATCCATGGGCATCGACAAGATCATCATCTATACCAAGAAACCGCACTTCGATTCGTCCGCGGGATCGTCCTCCGGGCGCGGCGCAGCCACCAGCTCCGTGGAGGATTACGGCCTCGACGTCCGCGACTACCAGTTCATCAAGACGATGGAGAACGTCCACCACATCACTACCATCCGGAACACGCGCCAGCCGATCACGAAAGGCCAGATGCGGCTTGACCTGAAACTCTGCGGCGTTTCCCTCGGGTTCATGAAAGACACGTCCAGCCACCTTGTCGCCGGACGCTGGTTCAGCGAGGTCGATTTCCGTTCACCCTCGACCATCTGCGTGATCGGGCAGGACGTGAAGCACAAGCTCTTCCCCCTGGGCGCGACCGACGTGGTCGGGTCGAACATCCGCACGCCCTACGCGTCCTACCGAATCGTGGGAGTGATCGCCAACGACAACGGCACCAGCCTGCCGGAAGTCGGCAGCCCGAACGACATGATCCTGATCCCCGCCAACACCGACCTGTCCATTTACGGCAACTACGCGAGCGAAAGCCAGGGGCGCAACCGGAACAAAGCCATCCTGGTCGACTACGACGTGATGCTGGTGAACGTCGCCAACCTCGAATACATCGACAACACGTCCAAGCGCCTCCAGAACTACCTGGAGAAAGCCCACGCGAAGACCAAGGACTGGGACATGATCGTCCCCCTCGACCTGCTCAAGCAGCGCGAACGCACCCAGAAGATTTTCACCATCGTCATGGGCGCCATCGCCAGCATCTCCCTGCTCGTCGGCGGCATCGGCATCATGAACATCATGCTCGCGAGCGTGTCCGAACGCAAGAAAGAGATCGGCACGCGCCGCGCGCTCGGCGCGCAGAAGCTCGACATCCTGTTCCAGTTCCTGATCGAGACGGTCATCCTGACCACGCTCGGCGGCTGCCTCGGGATCGGGCTCGGGCTCGGGCTTTCCGCCATCGTCACGAAGTATGCGGAGATGCCGACCGTATCCTCCATGACGAACATCTTCGGCTCCCTGCTCATTTCCTCGTTCGTCGGCGTGGTCTTCGGCACCTATCCGGCGTGGCGGGCGGCTCAGCAGAACCCGATCGACGTGCTCCGGTCCGAGTGATTCGCGGAGCGCCCGGGAGACAAAGCCCCCTTGCGGCAGTGTCCGGCTGCGCCCGGACACCGGACGATCCGCCGCGAAATGCGGCGCGCACCGGGAAAATATGGAGTTTTTCGGGAAAAACACTGGTAAAATCAGCGTTTTGGAGTATTTTTAAAGTGTGGACCGGCAAACTGCCGCCGACGGACGCGCTGCGGAATCATCCCGTGCGTTTCCCGTCCGGCAGCCGTGCCCGCAGAACGGAAAACACCTGGAGGCCGAGTTGAATCTTCTGAAATTCTCGAAAATGAACGGGGCAGGCAACGATTTCGTTGTCGTGGACTGCTCCGAGTCGGCCTATGTTTTCACCCCGGACAGCATCCGGAAGATCTGCGACCGCCGCCGTGGGATCGGCGCCGACGGGATGATCCTGCTCTCCAAGTCGCGCATCCCCGGGTGCGGCCAGGTCGTCATGGAGTTCTTCAACTGCGACGGATCCAAGGCGGAACTCTGCGGAAACGGGCTCCGCTGCGCCGCGCTTTTCGCGCACGAACGCGGCCTGACGCGCGATTCATCCATCACGTTTACGACGGGCGGCGGCGAGCTTGCCGCCGAGGTCATTTCGCGCGACTTGGTCAGGATCGAACTTCCCGTGACGGAAAACTTTGAAAAATACGAGCACGTCGGCGGCTTCACCGTGTTCAAGGGCGCGGTCGGCGTCCCGCACGCCGTACTCCGCATGGACGGGCTTGAGCGGGCGGACATCATCCGTCCCGGCCGCGAACTCCGCTATCACGATACGTTCGCGCCCGCGGGCGTCAATGTCGATTTCCTTGAGTTCGGACACGATTTCTCCGAACCTGTTTTGATCCGCACCTACGAACGCGGCGTCGAAGACGAGACGCTGGCGTGCGGGACCGGAATCGCGTCGTCCGCATGCGTGCTGGCGAAATTCTTCAACGCTCCAGCAGACCTGACGTTCCGGACCCGTTCCGGCGACCTCATCCGCACGCATCTGCCCGGCGATCCCGGCAGCGCCGCGCGCATCATCCTCACGGGACCCGCGGTCGAGGTTTACCGCGGGACCGCCCCCGCAGACAGATTTGAACTGGCGTCCGTTACGGCCGCCGACAGCCCATATCCCAAGGAGAAGGATTCCAAATTATGAAAATTCAAGGTCTTTACACGGCGCTTGTCACTCCGTTCCACGACGGAGCGGTCGATTACGATAAACTGACCCGGCTGGTCGAAATGCAGATCGCCGCCGGCGTCGACGGGATCTCCCCGGTCGGCACCACAGGCGAATCGCCCACGCTGAGTTTCGAGGAGCACGAACGCGTGATCGCGACCGTGGTCCAGCTGGTGAACGGACGCTGCAAGGTGCTCGCCGGAAGCGGCGCGAACTCGACCGCCGAGGCGCTGCACCTGACCCGCCATGCGAAAGCCGACGGCGCGGACTTCTCGCTCCAGGTCGCCCCGTACTACAACAAGCCCACGCAGGAGGGGCTGTACCGCCACTTCGCCACCATCGCGGATTCCTGCGACATCCCGATCGTGATCTACAACGTGCCCGGACGCTCCGGCGTGGCCGTCTCCGCCGAGACCATCGCGCGCCTCGCGAAGAACTGCAACGTGGCGGGCGTGAAAGAGGCCAGCGGTTCCGTCGACCGTGTGTCCGAGATCCTCGACCTCTGCGACATCCCGGTCCTGAGCGGCGACGACGCCCTCACCGTGCCCATGATGTCCGTCGGCGCGGTCGGCGTGGTCAGCGTGGCGTCGAACGTCATCCCGAAAGAGATGAAGCAGCTCGTGGACCTCTGCAACGCCGGAGATTTCAGGACTGCCTCCGTGATGCACCGCAAGCTGTACCGTTTCTTCAAGGCGATGTTCGTGGAGACCAACCCGATCCCGGTCAAGGCCGCCCTGGCACTGCGCGGCATCATCGACGAGGAATACCGTCTGCCGCTCTGCCCGCCCTCGGACAAGAACCGCGACTTCCTGCGCCAGATCCTCGAGGACGTCCCGGTCGACTGAGGGGAGGCGGCGCCTCCACTGCGGTAGTGTCCGGCTCCGCCCGGACACGGGGAAACGTAGTCTCCACTGTAGTAGTGTCCGGCTCCGCCCGGACACGGGGAAACGAAGCCTCCGCTGCGGGACAATTCTCCCTGCGGAGTTGCGCTTCCGGAAGAGAAAAGACCACCCCTGTTTCCATTCACTGGAAGCCGGGGTGTTTTGCTGCCGCAGTGTTCTCTTCATCCGGCGGGCTGCCTGACGACCGATACGGACTCTGAGAATTCCGACGGGCTTTCATGCGAGCCCGCAGACGCTGGAGACCACGGCGAAAGATACCTTGATCGTTTCTGAAAAAAGCGTCGAAAAAACCATGTTTTGCTATAGCGCCTTTTTCGAAACGATCTTGGGAAACAAGCTTGAAAAGCTGTTGAAAGATGCTATAGTAAAACAAAATGTGGTCATCCTGCGTTCATAATGAGCTGTTCGTGTTCGTTGATCATGCGCAGGGACCATTTTGACAATTATCTTTAAACTTTTTCACAGGACAGTCATGATGTCATTTTTCAATCGTCTGCTCAGCATCAGTTCTTGGGAGAAATCCGGACGGAAGACAAAACTTATCCTCTTCACGTTGTTTGCCCTGGGAATAGCGGCATTGTGCTGGAGCGGAGTTCGTGACAGAGCAATAGACTTTGTTCAACGATACCGGATGGGCGTCATGGTCCGCTATGGACAGGACCCCGCGACTGTTGTCAACGATGCGAATGCCAGGATCGATCTGCCGGAATCTCTCGTTCCGCCGGATTTTTCCCCATATCATATTGATTTCCCCTGGACGCAAAGCTTTTTCGCATTGTTGAGCACTTTGAATCCGAAACCGGCTCTGGTTGTCTTTCAGTTTTTGCAGATATGCTGCCTGGTCCTCAGCATGATTATATGCGTCCGGTATTTAACCCGGAAGTTTCATATAGAACGATTGTTGGCGACAATGCTGGTTTCCTTGTTTTTTCTGTGTTCCTACGTCAGAACGGATATCAAGGTCGGGAATACCGGACTGTTTGCCTTGTGCGGAATGCTTCTGCTGTATTATGGGTGGGAAAATAAGAAAGTCTGGATCGAAGCCATCGGTGTGGCGCTGCTCTGCATGAAACCGCAAACCGGTTTCCTTTTCGTCCTGCTGCTTATGCTTGAAAGGCATTTCGTCTCGCTGGTTCTGGCGGGGATCATCTGTTTCCTTGTTTCCGTGCCCGAGATGATTTGGCTTCATAAGATCCCGTGGGATTTCCTTCGAAACATGCTTTCCGTCAAATTCGTCTTTTCCGTGGAACCGCAGACCTGCGGCTTTTTCTGCGTTTGTTATCAAATCATGCCGCAAAAGGTGCTCATGGCATGCAACATGATCGTCGCAGTAGCAATCCTTGTTTTTTACTGGTGGCGTTTTCCCGTCAAAGATCCGATGCTGAAGCTGCTGCCTGCAGCGATCGGGACGATGTTTTGGACTTACTCGCGTACGTATCATCTCCTTTTTTTGATTGTTCCGCTGCTGTGCCTGACCGGGATGCTCAAGAGCTATGAAGAAGAAAACAAACCGCCCTGTTTTGTCGCTTTGCTGATGGTATTGCTCTGGCTGCCCCTCAAACAAACATTCCCTACGTACATCTTCCTGGTAAAATATCTGGTTTCGATCTTTGCCATTTTCTACATCGGCAATCATTATAGAACAAAAGACAGCTGCAAGAGCGAGCAAACGCCATCGGCTCCGGCTTGACGGGAAGAATGCCGGACGGCGGAATCCGAAAAACAATTCAAAAAAACGGAGAATCCTCTTGTATTTTACCGATATTTGGTATATATTGAGAGAAACAAACCGTGTTTTGAGGTAAAACGAACTCAAAACGCAGTTCGCAGCCGTTCCCATAATCCAAAACATACATAACCGGAACCCAACCAAAGTCAGGAAAGAATTAAAATGAAAAAAATGATTCTCCTCCTCGCGGCGGCAGTCTCTGCGCTCCTCGTGCTCCCCAGCGCGTACGCGGAACAGCTCTCCTGCCACAACATCTTCCAGAACAACATGTGCCTCCAGCGCCGTGCCCCGATCAAGATCTCCGGCAAGGCCGATCCCGGCAAGACCGTGACGGTCACCATCGAAGGCGCGCAGGCCAAGCCCGCCACCGCCAAGGCCGACGCCAAGGGCGAATGGGAAGCCAAGGTCGAACCGCTCGAAGCCGGCGGCCCGTACAAGGTGAAAGTCACCGACGGCAGCGACACCATCACGTTTGACAACGTCCTCATCGGTGAAGTCTGGATTTGCGCCGGCCAGTCCAACATGGAACTGCCCGTCTCCACCGGCAACACCATGATCCAGATCAAGAACCACCAGCAGGAAGCTGCCGCGGCCAACTATCCGCGCATCCGCCTGTTCGAAGTGCCGAAGACGAAGGCTCCCGGCGACGAGTTCGAGGAAATCGTCGGCGCGGGAAGAAATACCGGCGTCTGGATGGAATGCAGCCCGCAGACTGTCCCGAACTTCTCCGCGGCAGGCTATTTCTTTGCCCGCCAGCTCCAGAAGGACCTCGATATCCCGGTCGGCCTCGTCATGATCGCATGGGGCGGCGTCAATATCGAGACGTTCATCCCGGACAGCGAATTCGCGAAGCACAACCGCAATGAAGCCAAGCAGATCGAAGACGCCCTTGTTGCCGGCGCGGCGAACCCGGCGACCGGTCAGGCACGCGGCGGCCAGTTCTCCAGCGAGAAGTTCCCCGGCACGATGTGGGGCGCCATGACCGCTCCCTGGACTCGGTACACCATCGGCGGCGTGCTCTTCTACCAGGGCGAATCCAACACCGGCAACAAGGACTACTACGACCTCCACAAGATGCTCATCGAAGGCTGGCGCGAGAAGTTCAACGATCCGAAGCAGCCGTGGGTGATCTGCCAGCTCGCCGGTTTCGAGCAGTGGACCCCGATGAACCGTCTCCCCGAGGACCAGTGGAAGAGCAAGCCCCCGATGGGCAGCAGGGTCGACGGCTGGGCGCTCACGCGCGAAATCCAGGACGAGATGTCCTACATCTATGAAAACGTCAGCAGCGTCCCGCTCATGGACATCGGCGACCAGTCCGACATCCATCCGCGCGACAAGCAGACCCTCGGCTACCGTCTCGCGAAGCTCGTCGAGTGGAAGTATTTCGGCGGCGAACTCGGCGTCGGTCCGGTCTACGATCACATGGACATCAAGGGCGACAAGTGCATCATCCACTTCAAGAACGTCGGCAAGGGCCTGACCACCTCCGACGGCCAGGCTCCCGGCGCGTTCGCCATCGCGGGCGCCGACGGCAACTTCGTCTGGGCGGACGCCAAGATCGTCGGCGACACCGTCGAAGTCTCCTCCGACAAGGTCAAGGAGCCCAAGACCGTCCGTTTCGCCTACATCATGTACCGCGGCGACGTCAACCTCATGAACAAGGACGGTTTCCCGGCCTATCCGTTCCGCACGGACAAGGTCAAAAACGAGTACGAGAAGAAATAAGAGATCCTGAACCGTTTCTCCGCCGTCTGGAGACGCGATCCCCCGCGGCGTTTCAAGCTCGAAATCATTCCCCGGTACCGCTTTCCCGCGGACCGGGGATTTTGTCTGCACTTGAGGCGGGCGCGGTTGCCTTATTGAGACTTTTCGTCGTTTTCGGGGCGTTGCCGTCGGAAAAAGGCGGGAAAAAACGGAAAAAAGTATAAAATCCGCTTGACAAGTCGGACAAAATGATGTAAGTTGAAGTCAAAGAGAACCGGACCGGGGAGTTTCCGGCCGGTTCCAGAAAACATAATGAACCAAGGAGGTCAACATGGACATTACCGTCAGCGTTCGTCACTTCGACCTGGACAACGAGGTCCGCGATTACGCCGTGAAAACGGCAGAGGATGCCTTCTCCGAATTCAGACTGCGCATCAGCAGCGTGAATATCGTTCTCGACATGCAGAGGAACACGATCACGGCGCATCTCGATGCGGCCGTAAAGGAACACCCGATCACGGCGGCTTCCCAGGCGTTCGACAACGTCTACAAGGCCATTGACGAGGTCGTCGCGAAAGCTTCCGCCCAGATGCGGCGCTATCTTGACAAGAAACAGGACCACAAGCACACGCCGCCCATCGGCGAGGCGACCGCGGAATCCTGATCCCCAGAACCTCGTCCGCGGCGCATGAATTCCGCCGCGTTTGCGAAAACGGCATGCTCCGGCTTATGAATGACACCGGCGCATGCCGGACTTTTTCTACGAGTCTGCCCTTTTTCCGGCAAAAAAGGCGAAAAAGACGCGAAAAAGCCTGAAAACGGATTGTTTTCTCTGAAAAACGTGCTATAGTAAGTCTTTTCCACTTCTATAAGGAAAGGAATCCGGATAAAAATGAAACAGGACACCACGAAACAACTCCAGAAACTCTACGAACAGAACGTCATGAACACCTACGGGACTCCGTCGATCGTGTTCGTGCGCGGCGGCGGCGTGAACCTGTACGATGCGAACCGACGCAAGTATCTGGATTTTTCCTCCGGGATCTCCGTCTGCGGCCTCGGCCACTGCCATCCCGCCGTCACCGAGGCGATCTGCCGCCAGGCGCAGACGCTGGTGCACGTGTCCAACCTCTTCCTGAACGAGAACATGCCGAGGCTGGCCGAGCTCATCGTGAAGAAGACGTTCGGCAAAGGCCGCGTCTTCTTCTGCAACAGCGGCGCCGAGGCAAACGAAGGGCTTATCAAACTCGCGCGCAAGTGGGGCAACGCCACAGGCCGCAACGAGATCGTCGCCATGGAGAATTCGTTCCACGGACGCACGCTCGCCACGCTGGCCGCCACCGGCCGCAGCAAATACCGCGAAGGGTTCAACCCCGACATGCCCGGCTTCAAGTTCGCGAAATTCAATGACCTGAAGTCCGTGAAGAAAGCCATCGGCCCGAAGACCTGCGCCGTGATCCTTGAGGCGGTCCAGGGCGAGGGCGGCATCCTGCCCGCCGACGAGGACTTCGTCAAGGGGCTTGAAAAGCTCTGCCGGGAAAAGGACGTCCTGCTGATGTTCGACGAGGTGCAGTGCGGCATGGGCCGCACCGGCACGCTCTGCGCGTGGCAGGGCTACGGCGTGAAGCCCGACGCTTTCTCGTTCGCCAAGGCAATCGCGAACGGCATCCCGATGGGTGCGTTCGTCTGCAACGAACGGCTCGCGGGCGTGCTCACGCCCGGCACACACGGCAACACGTTCGGCGGCAACGCGCTCGCCACTGCGGCTTCCCTCGCCGTTTTCGAGACGATCTACCAGGACAAGCTCCTCGACAACGCCAGGGAAATGGGCGCCTACCTGCGCGGCAAGCTCGAAAAGCTCGCCGAAAAATACGATTTCGTCAAGGAGGTCCGCGGACGCGGCCTCATGCTTGGCGTCGTGCTTGATTTCCCGGCAAAGGACATCCTCCCCATCCTGAGGGAGAAAGGCCTCGTGGCACTGTCCGCCGGTGAGGTCGTGCTCCGCCTGCTGCCCCCGCTGATCGTGAAGCGGGAGGACTGCGACAAGGCGGTGCGCATCATCGGCGCGGCGTTCAAGGAATATTCTGCTTCAAAAGGAGACCGGAAATGATCAGACACCTCCTCACCGGGCGCGAGTTCGACCGCGCCGCCCTGGAACAGCTCATCGAAACGACCGCCAAGCTGAAATCCGGCCGCGGCAAGCCGGGCCAGCCCAGGCCGCTGGACGGCAAGTCCATCGGCATGATCTTCGCGAAATCCTCGACCCGCACCCGCGTGTCGTTCGAGGTCGGCATCCATGAACTCGGCGGTCAGCCGATCTACCTCGACGAGAGCAAGACCCAGATGGGCCGCGGCGAGACCATCGCCGACACTGCCCGCGTCCTCAGCCGCTTCCTGCATGGCATCGTGATCCGCACGTTCCGCCAGTCCGACGTCGAAGGGCTCGCCCAGTACGGTTCCATCCCGATCGTGAACGCGCTGACCGACGACTACCATCCGTGCCAGGCGTTCGCCGATCTCTTCACCATCTGGGAACGCAAGGGCAAGCTCGACGGGCTGAAGATGGCGTATCTCGGCGACGGCGCCAGCAACATGGCAAACTCGCTTATGATGGCATGCAAGCTCGCCGGCATGACGTTCGTCATCGGCGCGCCGGAGGAATTCCGTCCGCGCCAGGCGATCATGGACGAGGACCTCGGCCCCGGCAAGGTGGAATGGACCACCGATCCCGCCGCCGCCATGAAAGACGCCGATTTCGTCTATACCGACGTGTGGGTCAGCATGGGCTTCGAAAAGGAATCCCGCGAACGCATGAAGATCCTGGAGCCCTACCGCCTCGACATGAAGATGCTCGGACACGCCCGCCCCGACGTGAAAGTGATGCACTGCCTGCCCGCCCACCGCGGCGAGGAGATCACCGACGAGGTCATGGAGTCCTCGCACTCCATCGTCTTCGACGAGGCCGAAAACCGCCTCCACATGCACAAGGCGATCCTCTGCACGCTCTTCCAGTGATGGTCCCGCCGCAGGCGCCGCGTCATGGATCCCGTGCCGGAACACTGGACCGTCCCACTCCGCGCGCAGCTCCGCCGTGCGCGCTCCGGCGCGACTTCGTTTGAACAGTCCTGCCCCGCGGCACTGTTCCTGCTTGCTGCTATCACAGCCGTTCTCTCAGTCCGGGGGAACGGCTTTCCTTTTGTCCTGGTCCCGGCTGCCTCCGCCCTGATCGTCTGGGCGCTGATCCCGACGCGGGACGCGCTGCTGCGGTTCGCCCTGCCGATGCTGCCCGCGCTGATCTCCGCGCTGTTCTGGTCGGCTGGCCAGCGCAATTTCATCGCGGAGGAAGCCGGCCATGCGCGGTTTGCCGCCGAAGCGGAGCTGATCGTGGACGACCCGTCGGCATCCGTGCAGCCGGGCGAAGCGTTCCGCGTGAAAAACCTGCAATGCCGCGTGAAACGGTTCCGCTACGGCGAAAACGCCCCGTGGATCGCGTTCGACGGAGTCCAGCCGATGATTCTGATGGAATGCGGCGGAGAAGACAACCCGGCGGCAGTCCCGCTCGGATTCGGCGACGTCGTGCGCGCCCGCGGCGTGTTTTCCGCCCCGGAGCCTCCGCTTTTCCCCGGCTCGTTCGATTACGCCGCCTATCTGGAGCGCGACGGGATTTACGAGCTGTTCCGCCCCGGTTCGCTGGAAACCGTCTCGCGGGGCAGGGGATTCCGGCGGGTGCTCTACGATTTGCGCGATGCGGCGCTGAAAGCGGTCTGCACCGGATTCCGCGGCGTCGAAAACGCGAGGATGGCTGGAGCGATGCTCGGAGGCCGCAAGATCGCCTTGCAGAAAGAAACGCGCGCCGGATTCCTCTCCAGCGGCACGATCCACATCCTGACGGTCAGCGGCACGCATGTCGGCATCTTCGCCTCGCTGCTGCTGTTTCTGTTCCTCTGGGCGCCGTTCCGGAAACGCTGCTTGATCGTGCTCGTGCCGCTTCTGCTGTATTCGCTTTCGACCGGGATGCGCGAACCCGCGATGCGCGCCTATGCCATGATCGCGGTGTTCCTGCTCCTCCGGTCCCTGCTGCTGGCGTCCGCGCATATCAACACGCTGATGCTGGCGGGCTATGTGATCCTGGTGGTTTCATCGGGGAGCCTGATGAAGCCGGGCATGCACTATTCTTTCCTGTCCGTGGCGCTCCTGCTGAGCCTGCCGCGAGACCTCGGCGCGGCCGCGCTCGGATTCTTCTCCCGGAGTCTCATCCAGCCGCTGCCGGCACGCTACATCACGGACCGTCGGCGCAGACTGGTGCGCTGCCTTGAGATATTGCTTTCGACATTGGTCGCGACCGCGGCCGTGAGCCTGGGAAGCGGCGTGCTGTCCATCCTGTATCAGGGGCTTTTCCCGCTATCCGCGGTCCCGGCGAACCTGCTTGTGATGCCGCTGGCGTATCTGGCGTTTCTTTTGGCGGGGGTGACGCTCGCGTTCGCCTGGCTGCCGCCGGTCTCGCTCCTTTTCTCGGAGCTGCTGGAGCAGGTCTTCCGCCTGATCGGATGGCTGGGGCGTTTCTTCGGCGGTCTCTTTGAAACGGCGATGCCGAAGCCGTCGGCATGGACGGTCGTTTTATTTCTTGCCGCGCTGTTCTTCCTGCTGAAGACGGACCATTGGCGCAGGGGCGTCGCGGCGTGCGCTGTGATGACCGCGCTCTTCCTGTCCTGGTGCTTCCGCACGTCGTTTCTTCCCGCCGAGATCCTGGTCGCCAGCGGCGGCGGGACCGAACTTGAACCCGCGATTGTCATCACGGACCCCGCGCTCCGGCGCGCCGACGTGGTGAACGTGCCGGACTACCGGACGGCAATGGCGATCGCAGATTTCCTGCGGTCCCGCGGGATCGTCGTATGCCGTTCTGCCGCGGTCTCCAGCGGGCGCAAGTCCTCGTTCGACGGCCTGGGCGATCTTGCCGCCCAGATTCCCGTGCTGGACGTCTACTGTCCCGCAAACGCCCTGAAAAAGATGCCGGACGGCCCGGCTGTCACGGTTTACCCGTACGACGGAGCCGCATCGGCATATCATCTTTCCGACGGACTTTTTTCCTTTTCCGTCGGAACAATTGACGGCAACCTGCTGTCCAATCAAACTGGAAGCGGCCATCTGACGCTTCGGAAAGGCGGAGTCGCGCTTTACGACGCCGGTTTTCCGCAGAGTTCAGTCCAGCGGCTCCATATTCAACCCCTTGAAAGAACCACACCATGAAAGTCTGTCATCTCATTACGCGCATGATCGTCGGCGGCGCCCAGGTCAACACGCTTCTTTCCGCCCGCGGACTCCACGAGGCGGGGCATGAATCCGTCCTGATGACAGGCCCGTCGCCGGGGCCGGAGGGCGAACTGCTCCGCAACTGCGGCAAGATCGATTTCCGCGTGGAGACATGCCCGTCGCTGTGCCGCGAGATCGACCCCGTCCGCGACTGGCGGAGCTACCGCGCGCTGGTGGAGTTTTTCAGGAAAGAGAAGTTCGACGTGGTCCACACGCATGCGTCGAAAGCCGGCATCATCGGGCGTTACGCCGCCCGCGCCGCCGGAGTCCCGCTGGTGGTCCATACCGTCCACGGGCTGCCTTTCTCCCGCATCTATCCGGCGTGGAAGAACGCCGTCTACATCCAGCTGGAACGCATGGCCGCGAAGCGCTGCGACCGAATTTACGCCGTGGCGCAGGACATGATCGACCAGTGCCTTCAGAACCACATCGGGCGCCCCGGGATGTTCAAGGTGGTGTACAGCGGCATGGAGCTGGAGCCTTTCCTGACGACCGAACCAGACCCGGAACTCCGGCGTTCCCTGGGGATCCCGGACGGCGCGAAAGTCGTCGGCACACTGGCGCGGTTTTTCCCGATGAAAGGCTACGTGGAGCTCTGGCGGAGCATCCCCGAAATCGTGAAGCGCGTCCCGGACGTCCATTTCCTGCTGATCGGAAACGGGATTCTCCGGGAAAAGCTGGAGGCTGAGGCCGTCGAACGAGGCTTCCGCGACCGCCTGAGCTTCGCCGGACTCGTGCCGCCCGCGCAGGTGCCGCGCTATCTGGCGCTGACCGACGTGCTCGTGCATTTCTCCATGCGGGAGGGGTTGCCGCGCGCCGCGGTGCAGGCGCTTGCCATGCGGAAACCGGTGGTGGCGTTCGACATCGACGGCACCCGCGAAGTCGTCCTGAACGGGAAGACCGGATATCTGCTTCAGCCCGGCGGCGACATGCCCGGCGCGGAGGAGATTTCCGAGCTCCTGCTGAACGACGCGAAGCGCCGCGAATTCGGCGAGGCGGGCCGCGCGCTCGTGGAACCGATGTTCGACTGGCGCACCATGTCCGACACTCTCATCAATGAATACACGAAATATCTGGAAATCAAAAAGAAAGGCTTGCCGATCCCATGAAATCCGTTTTCAATACCCTGTTTGCGGTCCTGGCGGGCGCGTGTGCCGCGCTGCTGGTCCTGAAATTCGTGAATCCGCCCGAGACAGAGGAAGAGGATTATCAGACGAAGATGCGGGAGTATGCGCCTGCACAGTCCGCCGCCGCGCCGGCCGCCGCCTGGCCGGATTTCACCGGCACCATCGAACGCGCCATGCCGGCTGTCGTCTGCATCTCCAACCAGCGCATCGTGCCGTCGCGCCGCGGCGGATGGGGGCGTCCCGCCCAGTATTATGAAGTCCCGGCGGGGCAGGGGTCCGGCTTCTTCATCCGCGAGGACGGCTACATCCTGACGAACTACCACGTGGCGAGCGGCGCGAACGCCCTGCTGGTCACGGACCACGAGGGGCGCGAGTATCACGCGGACCTGGTCGGGGCGGACCCGACGTCCGACCTGGCGGTGCTGAAAGTCGAGCCGCCGAAAGGGAAGAAATTCATGGCGCTTACGTTCGCCAATCCGCAGAACATCCGCCTGGGGCAGTGGACGATCGCCATCGGCGCGCCGTTCAGCCTGGAGCACAGCGTGACCGCGGGCATCGTTTCCGGCGTCCAGCGGTCCGGCGTCGGCGTGAACCTGTACGAAAACTACATCCAGACGGACGCCTCCATCAACCCCGGCAACTCCGGCGGTCCCCTGCTGAACGCCGCGGGCGACGTGATCGGCGTGAACGACTGCATCCTCGCGCCTTCCGGCGGCAACATCGGCATCGCGTTCGCCGTCTCCGCCGAGATCGCCAAGACGGTCGCCGACACACTGATCGCGCACGGCGAGATCGTGCGTCCATGGCTCGGCATCATGGGTGCGCGCCCCTCTCAGATGCGTTCGCCCGGCGATGAAAACGAGGCGGTGCAGAAAGGCGCGACGATCCGCATGATCATCCAGGATTCCCCGGCGGACCGCCTCGGGCTGCGCGACGGCGACGTGATCGTAAAACTGGATGGCGTCGACGTGACCGACACGTACGAACTCCGCAACCGGATCCTCTCGCTCGACCCCGGCACGATCGTCAAGCTCACGGTCCTGCGCCGGAACCTGCTCCATGAAACGAGCGTCAAGCTCGAGCGCGCCCCCGCCAACTGGTTCCGCATCATCCCGCAGATCGACTACGCGATCCCGCTTTGACGCGCATCGCTTTTCCGCCCCGGACATAACAAGGGGCAGGGCGGCCGGGCTTTCGATGGTCCGGCCGTCCGTTTTTTCCGCAAAAAAACGCATAAAGCGATTTGAAAGATATCATGAGGAGAAGTATATTAGAAAGATACTGAAAAATGTCTGTTTGCGCTTGGCGCGCGCGAACACCCCCCGAACTTGTTACATGCTGTCGCGTCAATCCACCCTTGAGGAGCGAAGAAAACCATGACCGCCGGAAAATCGCGTTTCCATAGCCTGCAATCCTGTTTCATCCTTTTCCTGGTCGTTCTGACCTGCGGCCTCTGCAGCTGCCGGAACGTCCCCGTCACCGGGCGTTCGCAGTTCCTGCTGACGACGGAATCCTACGAGAACAGCCTGGGCGCCGAATCCTACGAGGAGTACAAGCAGGAATATCCGAAGAGCACGAACGCCGAATACAACGCCGCGCTGGAACGCTGCGGCAACGCGATCAAGGATGTCGCGAACGAATTGGGAGAAACGGACGACTTCGAATGGGAGTTCACGGTGCTGGACTCCGAGATCGAAAACGCGTTCTGCCTGCCCGGCGGCAAGGTGGCTGTGTACAGCGGCATCATGGACGGCATGGACAATGAAGCCGAGCTGGCGTTCGTGGTCGGGCACGAGATCGGCCACGCCATCGCCCGCCACGGCGGCGAAAGGATGTCCCGCACCATCGTCCAGTCCCTCGGCGCGGTCCTGATCTCGATAATCTTCGAAAATGAGACGCTCGACGCGATCTACGGCACCGGCACCGAGGTCGGCATCATGCTCCCGTACAGCCGGAGCAACGAGTCGGAAGCCGACGCCATCGGGCTGATCCTCATGGCGCGCGCCGGATACGACCCCAGCGCCTCCTACACGTTCTGGAAACGGTTTACAAACAACGCCGAGGGGTCGAGCAAGCTCGATGCGATCCTGTCCACGCACCCCTGCGACGCCGACCGGATCGCCGCCATGGAGGCGGGCGAACCTGCAGCCCGCGAGGAATACAACAAGGCGAAGACCAAGTACGGCTTCGGCAAGAAGTTTACCCATAAGTAATTAACTCCGAAAGCACGTCCGCGTTCGGTACCTTTTCTCCGTTGCCGCGCCCGGACCTGCGTGTATCTGTCCGATCGGAGGCGATTGATCTTTTATGCGAGACCTGCGGCGATACAGCTTTTTACTCGACTGGATCCCCATCGCAGCCGGGGTCGCGTCCGTGGCACTTGTGATCCGGCGTGAACTCTGGTTCGACGAGGCGATCACGGTCATATCGTTCATGCTGCCGCTGAGCCTGCCGCAGATCTATTTGTCATACCTGATCCCGAACAACCAGATCGTGTATACGATGCTGCTGAAGCTTTGGCATGCCCCGTTTGCTGGAATCTATCCGGCGCCGGTGGCGTACTGGCGGCTGCTTTCATTTCTGTGCGCGCTCGCCGCGATGGCAATCCTGTACCGTCTGCGCGGGAAGCTGCACGACCGGACCCCGTGGGGCGCTTTGACTGTGCTGACAGTGTTTGCGGTCTCCCCGGTATTTCAGAATTACGCCACTGCCTTGCGCGGGTATGCGCTGAGCTGGTTCTGGATCGCGCTTATGCTCAATGGCGCATGGCGGATCTTCCATGGGCATGCCCGAAGCGGCTGGTGCCTGTATGCCGCCGGAGCGCTCGGGGCGGTCGGGACCGTGCCGACGAACCTGCTGGCATGCGCGGGCGTGGTCCTGTACGCGTTTCCATGGAGCCGGCGCGACTTCCTCCGGGACAGGCGGCTGTGGATGCTGGCTGTGGTGCCGTTTCTCGCCCTGGCAGTCTTCTACGGGCCGATTCTGCGCGCGTTCCTGAACACATTTACGCTGAACGAGGGATTCCCAAGCTGTTTCGGCGCATTGGCTGTGGTCTACGGCGCGGTCATCGTCACGTTCGGCATCCTACTCCTCGCCGAAATCCCGCGCCTGAATCGTGGCGACTGGCGGCGGCGTCTCCGCTGCCTCATCTGGCTTCTGCCGGTGCCCACCGTGTTTCTGCTTCACCGCGCGCCGTTCCCGCGTGTGTTCTGCACGCTTTTCCCGTTGTACATCATGCTGCTGGCGGACGGGCTCGCCTGCATGCGCCGGATGTCCCGGTTTCGGCTGGCAGGACTTGGCGCGGCTCTGGCGGTTTCCCTGGCGGCGCTGCGGTTCCTGGCTCCGGCGGCGGCCTCTGCTTCGGGCTTGAGCGAATACGACGACGACTATTTCCGCCCGTGGTACATGGAGAAAGACTACAGCGTGAGCGGACTGCTCCCGGAACTTGAGAAGCATCCGGACATCCCGGCAGTCTTCCTGAGCCTGAACAGCGATCCGTATCCGCTGCTTTTCTATGCCACGCTTCGCGAGTTCAAAAAGGATTTCCGCCCTGACAGGCCGGCGGGCAGCGTGAACTCGGTGCCCGCGTCCGCCCTGTTCGTCCTGAGGCGGGACGAGGACCCGGATGATTTCGGGACGCGGTTCGGCGGGAAGCTTTTCCGGTTGTCCGCCGGGCGCGACTGCGTCATCTACCGGTTTGCCGCCGGCGCGGCGACCGCGGAATAGGGGGACGTTCCGTTAGCCCGGATGCGGCACACGGATGAGGCGCCCGATCTTTCCGGCGAAAAAAAGGCAGCGGCTCATCTTTTTGCGGTTTGCCGCTTGATTTTTGGGGGCAAACGGTGTAAATTGGAAAGAACGAACCAGGACCAGCAACCAGCGGCACGCTCCGGCGCCGCACAACCGCGAGCCATATTCATGCAGAACAGATCATTCCTCACTCCCATACTCCTTTTCCTGTGCCTCATCATCCTGTGCGTCATCGGGGCTGGCGTCGTGACCTCGATCGACCGCCAGCGGTTCCAGACCGAAGCGCTCACGAAAGCCGTTTCCGAGCTGTCCGAACGCATCGACCGCCTTTCCGTCGGCGGGGGCTTCATCGCGGGCGGCGCAGCGGGCGTGGTTTCCGCCGAACCCCCGGCGGGCAACGCGGAGTTCTACGACCCGAAAGCCGAGCCGGGCGGACGCTTCATCGGCGCGATCGGTTCGGATACGGGCAACATGAACATGATCATCAACAACGACGCCACGGTGTCGGATTTCTGGGGGCTCACCTGCGACTCGCTGGCGGAGCGCCATTACAAGGACATCGACAGGTTCGTGCCGCGGATGGCGGAATCCTGGACGCTTTCCGAGGACAAGCTGACGTACCACATCAAGCTCAGGAAAGGCATCCTGTGGCATGATTTCACCGACCCGGTGACGGGGAAGAAATGGGAGAACGTCGAGGTCACGGCGGAGGATTTCAAGTTCTACGTGGACGTCATCAAGGACGAGACCGTGAACGCCGCCCCGATGCGGAGCTACCTCGCCGACCTGAAGCAGGTCAACGTCATCAACGACTACGAGTTCGACGTCGTGTGGGAGCGCCCGTACATCCTTTCCGAGGAGATCACGCTCTCGCTCCTGCCGCTGCCCCGCCATTTCTATTACGACTACGACGGACCGTTCGACGGCGCGAAGTTCAACGATGACCACGTCCGCAACCGCATGATCGTCGGCTGCGGCCCGTACCAGCTCGACAGCTGGGAGAAAGGCAAGCGCGTGGTCTTCAAGCGCTTCGAGAAATACTACGGCAAGCGTGTCGGCATCATGCCCGCGCTGAAGACCGTGGTCTACGAGCTCATCCAGCATCCGAATACCCGCCTGCAGGCGCTCCGGTCCCAGACGCTCGACGCCGACAGCCTCACGACGGAACAGTGGGTGAACAACACCGGCACGGCGGAATTCCAGGAGGGCGGATTCCTGCGGAAGATGCGCCTGCCGAGCATGTCCTATTCGTACATCGGACTGAACCAGAAGAACCCGCTTTTCCAGGACCGGAACGTCCGCGTGGCGCTCAGCCATCTGGTCGACCGGAAACGCATCATCCACGACGTCTATTATGACCTGGTGCGCCCGGTATCCGGACCGTTCTTCGTCGATTCCCGCGCCAACGACCCCACGATCGAGCCGTATGATTACGACGTGGAAAAGGCGAAGAAGATGCTGGCGGACGCCGGATGGAAGGACACCGACGGCGACGGCGTGCTGGACAAGGACGGCAAGCCGTTTGTCTTCACCGTGATCTACGCCAACTCCAGCACCACCGACCAGAAGCTCCTGCCGATCCTGAAAGAGGACTTTGCGCGCGCCGGGGTCAAGCTCGAAATCCTCTCCCTCGAGTGGTCCGTCATGCTCGAACGAATCGACAAGCAGCAGTTCGACGCGGTCCGCCTGGCGTGGCGCATGTCCGTCTCCAATGACCCGTACCAGCTTTGGCACTCCGAGACCATCGGGCAGGAGGGCTCCAGCAACTTCATCTCGTTCAAGAACGAGGAGGCCGACCGCCTCATCATGGAAATCCGCACGTGCTTCGACCTCGACAAGCGCACGGATCTCTACCACAAATTCCACCGCCTCATCCACGAGGAGGAACCGTATCTCTTCCTCACTTCCCCCTACGACCTCTTCGTCATCAACAAGCGGTACCAGAACGTCGTGGAGTACCCGCTCGGAGTCTACCAGAACACGTTCTGGGTCCCGAAAGCGCAGCAGATGGCAGTGCCCGGTTTATAATCAATCTTTCCTCGAACGGGCATAAGAAAGGCGGCCCCGGCGAGTTCATGAGACTCCCGGAGCCGCTTTCGCTTTATCTGGATTCTTCTGAAAATCCGCCTCAGAGGACCGGATAGCTGCCGAGGAGCTTGAGCTCTTCGGTGAGCGGCTTCAGCCCGGCGAGCGCTGCGGAAACGCGCGGCGCGTTCGAAGCGCCCTCGATGTCCACGAAGAACCGGTAATGCCAGCAGCCGGAGCCGGAGGGACGGCTTTCGATCATGGTCAGGGTGACGCCGGCGTTCTTGAAGGGCTCCAGGCAGTCGTGGAGTGCGCCGAAGCGTTCGCGCGCGGTGAAGCAGATGCAGCATTTCGCGTGGGGCATCAGGCTGTTTTCGGCGCGGGAGAGGATCAGGAAGCGCGTGCGGTTGTCCGGGTTGTCCTCGATGGAACGGTCCAGCACGTTCAGGTGATACTGCGTGGCGATGTTCTCGCCGCCGATGACGGCCGCGTTCGGGCTGAGCGCGGCGAACTCCGCGGCGCGCGCGTTGGAGCCTACGCCCACGGTCTCGACGTCCGGGAAGTTGCGTTCGAGGTATTTCCGGCACTGCCCGAGCGACTGCACATGGCTGTAGATGACGCCGATCTTCTCCTTCGGCACGGACGCCATGAGGCAGTGGTGGATGTTCATGGAGGTCTCGGCGTAGATTTTCAGCGGCGTTTCCGCCAGGACGTCCAGCGTGCCGATCACGACGCCCTCGGTGGTGTTCTCCACAGGCACGCAGCCGAATTCGCATTCGCCGGACTCGACGGCCTTGAAGACGTTCTGAATGCCGGAGCAGGGGCGGTATTCCGCGGATTCGGCGAAGACTTTCCGGGCGGCCTCGTGCGTGAACGTCCCGGCGGGGCCGAGGTATGCCACGTGCGGCTTCGCGGCGGAAACCGCGTGCTGGGTGCCGTGGCGGAGGCGTTCCGCCGCGCTCAGGATCAGGCGTTCCGTCTCCTCGAATCCGATGCACGCGTCGGTGATGGAGATGCGCGGATCGGGCGGGACGCCGGGCATCAGGTTCTGCTTGCCGGGCTTCAGGCAGCTTTCCAGCATCATGCCCGCGATGCCGTCGTTTCCGACCATTTTCTGTGTGAGGACGTCCTCGAAGACGATGTGCTGGCGGCCCGGGTCGCGGCGGGAGTTGCCGTGGCTGCAATCGACCGTGAGCGTGCGCGGGATGCCCGCGTTTTCGAGCTTGCGGAGCGCGGCGTCGATGCATGCCGCGTAGTAGTTTTCGCCGGAGATGCCGCCGCGCAGGACCAGGTGGCAGTACGGATTGCCCGTGCTGCGGATGATGCCGGTGCGTCCGTCGTGCAGCACGCCGATGTAGCTGTGGGGTGCGCGTGCGGCGCAGATGGCGTCCACGGCGATCTGCAGGTTGCCGTCTGTGCTGTTCTTGAACCCTACGGGCATGTCAAGCGAACTGGCGAGCTGGCGGTGCGTCTGGGACTCCGTCGTGCGGGCGCCGATCCCGGCCCAGGAAACGAGCTCGGACAGATAGTTCGCGATGACCGGGTCGAGCAGTTCCGTGGCGGTGCCGAGCCCGAGCGCGGAAACGTCGAGCAGGAGCTTGCGGGCGAGTTCCAGGCCGCGGGCGATGTCGCTGCCGCCGTCGAGGTCCGGGTCGTAGACCAGCCCTTTCCATCCGAGCGTGGTGCGCGGCTTCTCGAAGTAGCACCGCATCACGATCTTGATCTCGTCGGAGACGCGTTCCGAGAGCTTCGCGAGCTTTTCCGCGTATTCCATCGCCGCGGGGATGTTGTGGATGGAGCACGGGCCCGTGATGACCACGAGGCGCTTGTCCGTCCGGTCGAAGATCCGGCGCAGTTCCGCACGGTTGCGTTCGATGTGCTCCATGATCGCTGCGTCCGGCGCGAGCTCGGCCGCGAGCTGTTCGGGGGATTTGATGGGTTGTTCTGTCTGGTTCATGTCGTCGTTCCTATGGTTTTGAGGTTTGTTTGCGAAAAAAGTAAAACCGCATTCGGGTCTGTCTGCCCGGATGCGGCTGTCTGCTGGGAAAAAGAAAGCGGGTCGGGCCTCTTCCGGGGCCGAACCCGTTCGGTGTCATGTCTTTCGCGTGAACAGATACAAACGGGCTTCGTCAGGCGGTAAAACGCCAAAAGAAGCCGTAAAATCGGAAGCTGTTCACGCGGTTCGTTTTCATAATGCTACTTAATTTATCACGTTTTCGGGAAAAAACAAGCGGAAACCGGAAAAAAACAGAAAAAAAAGGCGTTTCATCATGTTGTTGCGCCCTGCTGTTGACGAAAGACCCCCTGAAAAAAGAAAGATGTTTTTTTGCCAAAAAAGCAGAGGCGCATTTGACTATTTGTTGAAAGAGGATATATTAAGGCAATATACTGCTTGAATATCAACATATCATAAACAGAGGCCAGACAGAGACCATGACTATCAAACGCCCAGCACACACAAGACTTTTCACTCTCGTCGAACTCCTGATCGTGATCGCCATTATCGCGATCCTCGCCGCGCTGATCCTTCCCGCGCTGCGCTCCTCGCGCGACACGGCGAAGAAGGCGGGTTGCATCAACAACGAAAAGCAGATCGGCCTCTTCATCCACTCGTATGTTTTCAACAACAACCAGTATCTCACCGCGCTCCAGAGCTACGAAGACTGGTACCAGAAGCTCACGAAAGAAGCCGGCGGCACCTACAAGAACGAGGCCGGCTCCCACATCGCGCCGGACAACCTCGACGGCAAAGGCCAGGAGATCGTCAAAAGCTTCAAATGCCCGAACGACATCACGAAAGGCACTGCCAGCTACGGCCGCAACGATCCCAGCGGCGGCTGGACGATGTTCAAGGATAAAAAGGATCCGAGGTTGGTCAAGAGCCGCGTCAATGACGTCAAGACTCCCTCCGACCTCATCATCGTCGCAGACCGCTGGTCCGACAACCACACGCCCGGCGTGAGGAGCAAGGTCGACACCCGCCTGGGCGCCTGGCCGAACGGCGGCGAATTCGACACCGTGAACGCGTTCAACCTGCGCAGCGACCGAAAGGAAGGCGATTATGACGATTACGCCTCCCGTCACAAAGGGACAGCACCGATCCTTTACGTCGACAACCACGTCACCGCCCTTGACTACAAGCAGACGGTGCGGGGCTACTCGGTGAAAGAGATCTACGACAAGATGAACTGGACGCAGAACGCCTACGGCAGCTGGTCCGACGATCCGCTTCTGAAGAAGAAATAAGCGTCCGAATCAGCATGCATCGGGGGGATATCGTGATGTCAGGCAGACGCAACGGCCGGGAAACCGGAGTCCACGCTCCGGCGCGGCCCGGTTTTTTCCGTTTCACGCTGATCGAGCTGCTGATCGTGATCGCGATCAGCGCGATTCTCGCGGCGCTTCTTCTGCCCGCGCTCCGGTCCGCCCGCGAGACCGCGAAGAAAGCCGGATGCATTAACAACGAGAAGAACATCAGCCAGTACATCCACGAGTACGCGGACCAGAACCGACAGACGCTGTATCTGCTCGACAACTGGCAGGACTGGTATATCAAGATGGTCATCCTCGCAGGCGGCCAGTACAAAAAGTACCCCGCCCTGGGCGAATCCCACGTCGACCCGAAAAACATGAACGGCCCCGGAAAGACCATCGCCAGGATTTTCAAGTGCCCGTGCGATCCCACCAAGGGGACAGTCAGCTACGCCAGAAACGACCCGCTCGGCGGCTGGACCATGAAGAAAGGTTCGCGCGACCCGCGTTCCGTCCGCAGCGCCATCGGACGCTTCCGCATGCCGTCCGACTTCATCGTGGTGGCGGACCGCTGGTCCGACAACCATACGCCGGGCCTGACCACGGCGATCTACGCGGGGAACCCCAGCTGGTCTTCCAGCAACGGGCAGTACGACACCGTCAATTCGTACAATCTCCGTCCGACCCGCCAGGTCGGCGACTACGACAATTACGCATCCCGTCACAAAGGCTTTCCGCCCATCCTGTATCTCGACGGGCATGTGGACGCTTCCAGTCTCCTGAACACGATCCAAGGTAAGAACTGGAACAACATGAAGAACTGGACTGAGACCGCAAATGGACGCTGGTCGGACGATCCCGAGCTGAAATAACCCGGATTCGCCTTTCCCGAGGAAGAGCGGCATATGAAGAATCAGAGTATTCTGCCCCGTCTTCTGCTCAATATCCTGCTGATTCTGAACATCATCGCCTACATCTGGGCGGATGCGAAAGACCTGTTTACGCTCCAATTTGTCCTGGGGATCGTCCTGCTTGCACAGATCGTCTTCCGGTGGCGCTGGTTGGGACCGAAACTTTGACGTGAGATCGAATCCAGGCAGCCGCCCGGTTTTCGTTCCCGAGGATGTCAACGTCCACGTTTTTTTATGCCCTTTTTCAGGAATAAACGTGGCGGCCATGCAGGACAGCACGGAACGATTCCGCCTGACCTTTTTTATGTCGGGATTTCATGTTCCCGTTTTGTTCTACGACGGCAAAAAGAGACTTCCGCCCACTGCTTCGGCAGATTTTGGAAAAAGGTCAGAACTTCAGCTTGTATTGTCCGCCAAGTGTCATTGCGTTTGACTCGTTCAGGAAATAGTCATCGGAAAGAATAGAGTTTTCGCTTCTGGTAAATGAGCTGTTCAAATTCATAAGGGAAAGGACCAGATCAAACAGCAAATCTCCCGTAAATACTCGACCTGCAGCACGTTTCAGCTGTCCCTCAAGTTCAGGTTTTTTTGCCAGACAATCCGGTGAGACATAGAGCCAGAAAGGGATTTCCGTCATCACCTGCGTAAAGACTTCCAGGCGTGGATCATGCGCAAGACCGTTCGCGATGTCTTCAGAATGGTCCGAAAGATAAAGAATGGCGGAAGCGTTCCGATCATGGAAATAATCGAACAGTTGTTTCAGGACCAAATCGTTGTAGCAAACGCTTTTGACATAACTGGAAAGCGTTGAATCGACCATATAGTCCGGAGGGATGACATCCGAATAAGGGGCATGGCTTCCCATAAGCTGAATCACGATCAATTCCTTTTGATCAAGCCGATCCGGAAGAAACGGCAGAAGATCCGCATCCGTGATCATGTGATCAATCCGGCTGCGGACCATAGGCAAACTGAATTGATGCTGAGCCGATCCTGCCAGGACCGCCGTGGGAGAATCCAGAAACAGAGAATTCCCTTGAGCCGTAAACCAGCGAGTCGTAAAACCATTGTATCGAGCAACATCAAACAGAGAAACCGAATTGTCGAGTCTTTTATCCTGATTGTCATATTGATTCTGATTCGTCAACATGTATGCCATGCAGCGAATCGTTTGCGCATAAGCGGAAAAAGGTCGTTGAAACACGGTCAGGGAATAGCGTTCTTTCAGCTCCTTCTGAAATGGCGTTGTATCGTATTCATCATAGTCGTAAAGACTCATATAATGGCGATTAAGAGACTCGCCGACAATAATCACATACACACCTTCCGCGGAAGGATTGAGCGGCTCGTTCCGGAACTGCTCCTGAAGGAATGCTTCATAATTGGCACGGGTCTTTTTGAATTCTCGATTTTCCTTGAAATATGAAATCGGACTTGCAATCAATTTGAACATATTGGAGGAATAAAGACTTTTGCCCGCCACTATTTCTGTTGAAACGAAAAATATGACGGAACACGCCAACAACGACAGGCAGAATATGGACTTTCTGCGATTCCACATGTATTTGAACGGGAAATGATTCAAAACCAGCACAAGCGAGAAAGCAACGATTGTCAGAGTCAGAAGCAGATACCGATGGTTCAGCCTTGAAAAATACCCTCTTGCCTCATCATAGTTGGTTTGGCATATCGCCATGATCGCATTGTAGTCCAATGAAATATTGCCTGAAAGAGTGTTGAAAAAAACAAGGAGAAAAAAGAGAAACAGGAATCCGGTCCATATCCTCCAGATGATTATCATTCCCCATTTCACATATTTGTTGATGGACAATCCTTTCTCCAATGCGATGTCAATAAGAAGAAAAATCGCGCCTAAAGAAAAATATAAGAAAAACTGCGACAGGGAATAAGCCATATTCTTGTGTTGGCTGTTGAAATAATCCGCCGCAAAAACAGTGTAAGGAAGCAAAAGACAAACAGAATGGCGAAGATATGCGGATACCCGTAAAGGAATTATCGACTCTGTTGCAGACCAAAGGATGATAGCTGCCAATGATAGGATGATCGTTGTCGGATACAGAGCCGAATCTTTTTTATGAAATTCAATGTAGCAGAAAAAATAAAGAAGAAGATTGAATGATAAATAAACAAAGAACGGGACGCGACGTCGCAAAAAAAGCTTGAAGTCGAGTTTTATAACATCCCACAACTGGAGATGGACAGTTTTTTTATGCGTTTTCATGAAATGCCCTTTCTGCCTACAAATCTTTTTTCTTGATACTATACCATCTTTTCAAAAAAATACAAACCGTTTTTTAGAAGCAAAGAAAAAGTTTCTAAGGATTTAAGCTCACAAAAAGTGATTTGACTATTTCTTCTGAAGTGCGGTAATTGTCAAACAGATCAACAATTCGCTACTGGCAGCGTGCATATATTATACCCCAGATGGATTCAGGAATCGTAAATCACGCAAGTCGGCACGGCAGGATCGCCATGCGTTTCCTTTTCAATCGTCAATAATAATTATTTGCAAGAAAAATCAGGTGCGGATTTGATTTTTTGAAAAAGTGTGTTATATTCTAAAGCTAAAATTTTAATAAAAACAATCCGGACTCCATTTCCGATGAAGCTCCAAGCGAAAGGTTTCGCCATGAAACGCCCCGTCTCCCGTCATTTCACCCTCATCGAGCTGCTGATCGTGATCGCGATCATCGCGATCCTCGCCGCCATCCTGCTTCCCGCGCTGCGTTCCGCCAAGGAAGCGGCGAAGCGGGCGCAGTGCCTCGCCAACGAGAAGAACATCGGCTTGTATGTGCAGCAGTACGCGCTGGAAAACAAGCAGTCGATCAGCGTGCTTTCCAACTGGAAGACCTGGTACCATGACATCCTGAAAGCCAACGGCGGCATTCAGGACGGCAAGGAGAGCTCCAACGACTACATGCATCCCGACCTGAAGACGCGCGGAAAATGCCTTACCGCCGCGGGCCTCGGCATGTCGAAAGTCTTCCACTGCCCGGCGGACTCGACGGGCGGGACCGCCAGCTATGCGCGCAACGATCCGACCGGCGGCGGCACCATGCGCTGGACGAATTCCAGCACGCCCGACACGGGCGCAAGGATCGTGTCGAGCCGTCTTGTCAGCTTCAAGAACCCGTCCGACCTCATCGTGGTCACGGACCGCTGGGACGAATCCCACATCCCCGGCCAGGCATGCAACGAGGGCAGCGGAGTCCGTTCCGCGGCTGAAAACGACACGACCAACGCGTTCCATCTCCGCCGCGAAGCCGACGTCGGCGTCGAGGGCGACCGCAAGACCGTCGGACGCCACAAAGGCGACGCCCCGATCCTTTTCGTCGACGGCCACGTCACTGCCAGGGACTATCTCCAGACGATCCCCAAGGAGTATCACCCCACGAGCTCCACGGACATGGGCAACCTGAAAAAGCTGAACTGGGTCGGCTATGCCGTCGGCAGCTGGACCGACGAGCCCACGAAGAAACAGTGACACCCCCGCGGACGATTCGGCCGCGTTCATTTCCCCCCTCGCCAGCCGCTTCCGGCTCAGCGGGGCTTGCTTTTTCCGTTTGTCCGGGATTGTCCATTGACAGGGTGTTTTTTCCGAAAAAAACGCGGGGGGCGGTTTGCTTTTTTGAAAAAGGCGTGTTATAGTGAAAGATGAAAGACATTCAACCACAACCGAGACTCCATTTTGATGAAGCCGCCCCCACAATCAGAAAGGATTCCGTCATGAAACGCCCCGTCACACGGTTCTTCTCCCTCATCGAGCTGCTGATCGTGATCGCGATCATCGCGATCCTGGCAGGCATCCTGTTCCCAGCCATGCGTTCCTCCAGGGAAGCGGCGAGAAAAGCCCAGTGCCTCACCAACCAGAAAAATATCTGCGTGTATGTCCACAATTATGCGCAGAACAACAACCGGTCGGTCAGCGTGCTGTCGAACTGGCAGACCTGGTACCGCGACCTGATCTACGAAAACGGCGGCTTCAATGGTGACAGCAAGCCGAGCAACGGCTATCTTACGCCCGACAAAAATGGCGAATACAAGTACCTGAACAGCGTCGGCCTCGCCATGGCGAAGGTCTTCAGGTGCCCCAGCGATGTCTCCATCCGCGAGGGCGCCCTTGCCAGCTACGGCCGCAACGACCCGCAGACCGGCGGCACGCTGAAATACAAGGAGGGGACAAACGGACGAAGCACAGGCGACGCTCTCCGCGACCCCCGCCTCGTCAATTGCCGCATGAGCGACATCAACCGGCCCTCCGACCTCATCCTCGCCGCCGACCACTGGGGAAAGACGCACCGACCCGGCGAAGGCGAAAACAGCGAGGAATACGAGTCGAACAACGTGTACCACCTGCGTCTCCGCGAAGGCGATACCAGTATCGGCGACCTCGGCGGCAAGCGCGACGATGTGTCCCGTCACAGAGGCGCCCCGCCGATCGTCTTCATCGACGGTCACGTGACCGCGGTCGACTACAAGAAGACGATCCCGCCGCGTTTCTTCGACGACCTCAAGGACTACAACAAGGGCCTCGGCTGGCAGGGACGCGCGGTCGGCAGCTGGTCCGACTCCGAAATCGTGAAGAAATAAGTCGCGTCACCTCATTTTGCCTCAAAAAGTTTGAGCCGCCCGGAGTTGATCCCGGACGGCTCTTTTGTATCTTGAAAATGTGTTGTCAGTTCATTGTGCCGAGGAGGGGATTCTTTGAGCCCAGACAGGCACACCGTTCTCCGTGAGTCCGGTGAAGAACACGGTCTGGCATTTCCGGTCCTGGTCCCAGCCGTAGGCGCACGTGCCTTTTGCCTTCACGCCGCCGGGGAGCTCCACGGTCATGGAGATGCCGTTCGGATAGAGCTCGGCGCCGAACTTCCCGCCGTCCTTCGTTCTGCCGTCGAAGTAGCCTATGATGGAATTCTCCGGGTCCAGCGACCACTTGCCGTCGCCCTCGATGGTCCCGTCCTTTTTGAGCGTGTAGATCGTCGATTCGTCGATGCGCCGGAATGTGGTGTCGTCCGTGACGCTGAAGACGATGAAATCCCATTGCGCGGACTCGCCGGAATTCGTGATGCTTTCTTTCGTGACGATATTGTCTTTTTTTCCGAGGGGCTCTGATTTCGTTCCGATATACAGGTCCTCGCCGCCGTACAGGCAGGGCGAGAGCAGCGGCCAGGCGTCCTCCGACCAGAAGACCCGCCGCAGTCCGACGAACGACCCGGGCACGCCCTGCCACTTGCTGTTGCTGCCGAACATCAGGCTGAAGCAGTCCGGCGGCCGGATGCCGTCATCGGGGGTGTAGAAAAGCGTGGTGTGTCCGGTCCCGACCCAGCCCGCGCCGGTCGATTTCCAGCGGTACGGCCCGATGAGCTTGGTACCGTTCACTTCCTCGGGGCCCTGTTTCTCCTGGTCGTACATCAGCGGTTTGCCGTTGTAGTCCAGATACGGACCATCGACGTCTTTCGAGCGGCCGACGCGCACGTGGTAGGTCCAGTCCAGCCGGTCGTAGGAGACGAAGAGATAGTAATACTCTGTGGCATCGTTATAGACGATGCTCGCGCCCTCGATGCCGTAGGCGGAGAACTTCTCCCCGCTCACGCTGGTCGTCGGGTTGCCCTGGAATCCGTCCTGCTCGTAGACTTTCTCGTAACCTCGGCTGGCGATGGTCCTGCCGTGCGTGCCGGGGTGGAGGAGCTTCGAGGGATCCTTCGGGTCGAGCTCCACGATGGCGATTCCGCCGAAGAACGAGCCGTAGATCATCCAGAGGCGGCCGGCCTGGTCCTTGAAGACCGTCGGGTCGATGGCGTTGTACAGCTTGCCGTCGCCGGTGCGCGTGTGGATCAGCTGGCCGCAGTCTTCCCAGCCTTTGTCGAGCACGGCGCTCTTCGCGCAACCGATGAACGAATTTCTCGTGCCGTAGGCGGAGCAGGAATAGTACAGATAGTAGGTCTTGTCCGCGTCGTTGTAGTAGATGCACGGCGCCCAGAACGGCTGGTTGGTGCCGAGGCGGTAGTTGTTCGCGCCGGGCGCGCGTTCGGTCAGGAACTCGTATTCGCCCCTGTCGTCGATCTTCACGGCGTTGAACTCGTAGTTCCAGCCGCGCGGCCCGAAGTTCAGGATCTTCGGCGCGTTCTCCCGCGCGAAGACTTTCCCGACGTCCTTCCAGTTCACCAGGTCGTCCGACTGCCAGATCGTGATGCCCTGTCCGCGGACGTCCGTGCCGACCGCGAAATAATGCTCCTTCCCGTCGGAGCCGAGTCCCCAGATCATTTCCTCGTCGTGCGTGGGGCCGCACATCCCGGCGGTGCGCGGGCCGTTCTTGTTTACCTTGAATTCGAGCACTGGCTCCGCGGCGAAGAGCGAACAGGCGAGGGCGGCGGCGAGGAGCGAAGCAGTCAGAACGGTTTTGAATGGCATAGTGAAAACCTTTCTTTTATGGGAGAACGGAAGCGTTCATTGGTTGCTTTTTATAGTCTTTTTGAGCTCGGCGAGCGTTTTGGCTTCCGGGCGGTTTCTGTACCAGTCGTCGAGCGGGTAGCAGCCGGAGATGAACCCGGCGCGCGGTGCGTTGGTGCAGTCGCCGAACGTGCGGCAGACGCAGGCGCGGCGCAGGGGGCGTCCGGCGAGGACGTCGGCGCAGAATCCGGGGTAGGCGAGCGCCATGCGCCCGATCCCGACGAAATCCGTGAGGCCGTTCGCCACGGCGTATTCGGCGGCGTGAGGGAGATATTCCTGAAGCGCGGTGTAGCCGGAACCGACCACAAGCAACCCGGGGCAGAGCTCGCGCAGGCGCCGCACGGCTTCGATGTGAAGCCACACGCTGCGGAGCGGGTCGTGCGGCGGCAGATAGCCGTCGGAGACCGGGTAGAACGCCGGGCGCTGGATGTGGACGCAGTAGTACGGGCTGCCGATGGTCGCGCAGATCATCTTCACGCCGAGCGAACACATGAGCTTGACGAGCGCGACCGTATCTTTCAGGTCCGGGTCCATTGCGAGGCCGTCGTCCGCGCCGCCGAACGCGTAGGGGTAGGGGCCGGTCCAGTCCATCGGGACGCCGACGCCGTCCGCGCCTTTCACGAACGGGCGGAGGTCGAAGATGCTGACGCGCGAGGAGAGATCCAGCCCGGGACAGCGTTTCGCGATGCCGGCGGCGATCTCGCGGAAGAAGCGAGTGCGGTTTTCGAACGAGCCGCCGAACGGGCCGGGCCGGTCATATGCGGTGAGGAATTCGTGTCCGAGGTAGCCGTGCGCCAGCTTCACGTCCACGAAATCGAACCCGACGTCCTGCGCGAGCTCGGCTGCGCGGATGAAATGCGCGATGATGTCCGCGGCTTCGTCGTCCGAGACCACGTTCGCCGCCGTGTTGTGAAACTTTTTGTCGAGCAGCGGATGGGCGTACGCGGTCTTCGAGGCGAGCACGCGGTCGTCGTCCGGGTGGGAGAACCGCCCGGAATGCGTGAGCTGAAGCCCGATGCGCAGATCGGAATCCGTGCCGAAGCGTTCGCGGTGCGTCCGCCTCATTTCCGCGCAGAGCCTTTTCAGCGCGCCGGCGGTATGGCCGGCGACGAGGAGCTGGCGCGTGTTGCTGCGCCCGGACGGCATCACGGCGGCTGCCTCGGTCCCGTAAATAAGCTTGGCGCCGCTCGACGCGAACCGGATCCAGCGGCGGCGCGTGAACTCGGACGGCGTGCCGTCGCGCTCGCAGTCCCAGCCCTCCATCGGCAGGATCGCCCAGCGGTTGCCGATCGCGCCAAGCGGTTTCGCGAGCGCGGATTCTCCGGCGGGCGGGAGTTCGGCGATGCCGATGGGGATATTCGAGGCGGCGAGGTGCGCGCGGAATTCATCGGGCGTGCGGAACGAGGCGGGCTTCGGGTATTGCATGGATCAGTCTCCCGGCGAGGTCTGGTAAATGCGTTTTTCGCGGCAGGCTTTCCAGACGGTCTCGAACCAGCCGTCCGTTTCCGGGATCGGGCGGCACGGGACGCGGCGGATCTCCGTCGAACCGTCCGGCGACGCTGTGATCTCCTGGACCGAGGCGCGGAACAAACGGTCCTCGTCCGCGATCCTGAACGGCAGTTTGTCATGGACCGGGTGCCCGTCGGGCGTAAGCACGACCGAACCGCCGCGCGAGCCCACGCCAGCCTCGACCTGTTCGAGCATGGCGGCGAGGTAGACGGCGGCGGCGAAGACGAGGTTGCGCGTGCGGAGGCGTTCGGAGAGTACGGCGGATGATTCGGACGCGAGCCCGTCGTTGAGGAGTCGTGCGAGCTGATTGCGCGTTTCCTGCAAGGCGGTTTCCAGATCGTCTTTTCTCCTCAAAAACGCCCCGGACCTGCTCATGCGCGCCTGCATGATCTCGCGCTCCTCTTTCCAGTCGAAGAACGTCCCTCTGCCTGTTTTTTCGAGGATCGCCTCCTTTAGTTCCTGCGCGGCGGAGTTGAACGGTGCGTCAAACGATCCGTCGGGCTCAGCATACACCGCGGCGATGTATTCCGCAGCGCGGAACGCTCCGACCTGGCCCGCATTGAGCGCGGAGCCGCCGGGCCGGATCACGCCGTGCGAACCGTTGACCTCGCCGACAGGGAAAAGATGGCGGATGTTCTCGGATTCCCACCAGAGATTTGCCGCGAGTCCGCCGTTGTTGTGCTGGGCGCACACGGCGATCTCCAGCGGCTCGGTTGCGAGGTCGATCCCGTGCGTCCGGTACAGCTCCGCTGCGGGCGCGTTCATCTGCAGGAGGCGTTCCAGCGGAGTGCGCCCCGTGCAGCCGCTTTTCGCCAGATATTCACGCGTTTCCCGCGAAAGCGAAGCGATATCGAGGTCGGCGGGATCGGTGCGGTAGTCCAGCCAAACGCGGCGTCCGCGGAGCTCGGTTTCCACGTAGACCATGAGGTCGATGAGCGAGGAGCCCGGCACGTGAACGGCGGCGAACGGCCATTGGTAGCCCTTCAGGAACACCGCGTCCTCCAGCGTGCGGACATCGCCGAAATATTCGCGCAGGAATTCGCGTTCGTCCTCGCCGTTTGCGTCGGTGGAGATGAAGCGCGGCAGGACCTGCATGTAGCTGCCGGAGACGTTCCATCGGAATTTCAGCGACGCCAGCCCGAACTGCGATTCCGGCAGGTTCCGGGCGGTCGCCCCCGCTTCAAGCGCCACGCCGATGCCGCCAGTGTGGACGGCAGGGTACACGCTGCGCGCGTACAATCCGCCGGGGCCGCCCGTCGCGAACACCACGTTCTCCGCGCGGATGAATTCAAGGCTGTCCGAAATGTTCTCCGTTTTGCGGTTCACGAGCGCGGCGCCGACGCACCGCCGGGCGCCGCCATTGTCCTCCGCCGTAAGCAGACGGAAGACCACGCGGTCCTCCAGCACGGGGATGCCACGCGCTTGCACCTCATCAATGAGGCGCAGGCACATGTCGCGCGAGGTATGCGGGCCGCAGCTGGTGGCGCGGCGTTTCGGGTCGTGATCGGTCTTATAGCCGATGTATTGCCCGAATTCGTCGTGGGGGAACGGGACGCCGAGCGCGGTCAGATGGGCGAACGCCTGCTGGGAGACGGCGGCTTCCACGAGCGCGAGGTCGCCGTGGACCGCGCCTCCGGCGAAGAGGTCGCGCGCCAAAAGGGCAGGGGAATCCGGTTCCGCGCCGTACATGCCGAGCTTGTAATAGGTCTGCTTGTCGCTGCCGGTGTTGATGGACGTCCCCATGCGGAGCCCCTCGGAACAGATCAGGACGTCGGTCACGCCGAGCGCGTGCAGCCTGACGGCGGCGCAGAGCCCCGCGGCACCGCTCCCGATCACGAGCGTATGGACGCGGCGCGTGTTCACAGCCTCACGACCTCCAGTCCGCCGCCGACGTTCACGATCTGTCCGGTGGAGTAGCCGATGTCACCGCGCAGCATCATGGCGACGGCTTTCGCGACGTCCTCGGGGTATCCCCAGCGCGGCTGGAGCGTGAGCCCCTCGGCGATGAGCCTGTCATATTTTTCTTTTACGCAGGCGGTCATGTCCGTGGCGATGACGCCGGGGCGGATCTCGTACACGTTCACGCCGTATTGCGCCATTTCGACGGCGAACAGCTGAGTCACCATCGCGACTCCGGCTTTCGAGATGCAGTATTCGCCTCGGTTCGTGCTGACGACCGTGGCGGAACAGCTTCCGATGTTCACGATCACGCCGCTCTTCTTTTCGGCGAAATGCCGCGCGACGAGCTGGGACAGGAAAAGCGTGCCTTTCAGATTGATTCCGATCACGTAATCGAAGCTTTCCTCGCTCATCTCAAGCAGGTCCGCGCGCACTTTCGGGGCGACTCCGGCGTTGTTCACCAGCGCGTCGATGCCGCCGAAATCATTCAGAATGGCGTCGACCGTCCTCTTCCGGTCGTCCGCTTTCGAAATATCGCAGACATAGTAGCGGGCGGCGACGCCGTACTTCCGCGCGATCTCAGCGCATTGGGTGTCCCCGTCGGCCTGCGGCTTCCGCGCCAGAATAGCGACGTCCCAGTTTTCCGAGGCGAGTTTTTCCGCGACGGCCGCGCCGATGCCGCGTCCCCCGCCCGTGATGACGGCGGTCTTTCCCATGGATGGCTCCTTGTTTTTCCGTGTGAAAATGACTTGCGCAAACATGCAGTAATATAGTTTGCCCGGCGGGAAAAATCAAGAGGAAAAACGGCATCGGAAAAAAGTATTTGAAAATCGAAACAAATAATTGTGAAAAAATGGCAATCAGAGGTTGAAAAAAGGCGAAAACGTGCTATCTTTCTTAGAAATAATTTTCTCTTGATCCACTCTTAGATTTAGGAAAAACGAATGGATTTACTGCAAACCAAAGGCATTGAGAAGCAATTCCTTGGGGTCAAGGCGCTCAAAGGCGTCGATTTCTCGGTGAAGTCCGGCGAAATCCACGCGCTCATGGGCGAGAACGGCGCTGGAAAAAGCACTCTCATCAAGATCATCACGGGCGTTTATCCCGCTTCCGCCGGGACCGTATATTTCAACGGGAAAGAGTGCAAGTTCCGCTCCCCGCTGGACGCGGAACACGCCGGCATCAGCACCGTGTACCAGGAAGTGAACCTGCTGCCCGACCTGTCCGTCGCGGAAAACATCTGCATCGGCCGCGAGCCGCGGACGAAGCTCGGCTTCATCGACAAGAAAGAGCGCAAAGTGCAGGCACGCAAGGCGCTTGCCCGCCTCGACATCGACATCAACGTCGGCGAGAACCTCTCCAGTTACTCCATCGCCATCCAGCAGCTCGTGGCAATCGCCCGCGCCCTGGACGTGGACTGCAAGCTGCTCATCCTCGACGAGCCGACCTCCAGCCTCGACGAAAACGAGGTGAAAGAACTCTTCAAGGTCATGAAGAAGCTCCGCGAAGAGGGCATGGCGATCATCTTCATCACGCACTTCCTCGACCAGGTCTACGAAGTCAGCGACCGCATCACCATCCTGCGCGACGGCCAGCTCGTCGGTTCCTACGACGCCAAGGACCTCCCGCGCATCGAAATGGTCGCCAAGATGATCGGCAAGACCCCGGACGAGATCAACCAGATGCAGGCCGGGATCGTCAAGAACACCAAGTTCGGCGACGTCGTCTACGAGGCGAAGAACATCGGCTGCACCGGGACCATCAGCCCGGTCGACGTGAGCGTCCGCGCCGGCGAACAGCTCGGCCTCGCCGGCCTCCTCGGTTCCGGCCGCTCCGAGATCGCGCAGATCATCTTCGGCGTCGATCCCCACGATTCCGGGACCATGACCATGTGCGGCAAGTCCGTGAATTTCAATTCCCCGCAGAAAGCGGTGAAAGCGAAAGTCGCCCTGATCGCCGAAGACCGCAAGGTCACCGGCATCATCCCCGACCTCACCATCCGCGAGAACATCATCCTCGCGCTCCAGGCGTCGAACGGCATGTGGAAGAACATGACGCTGAAGCAGCAGGAGGAGATGGCTGAGAAATACATCAAGCTGCTCCGCATCAAGACCCCGAGCGGCGAACAGCTCATCAAGCACCTCAGCGGCGGCAACCAGCAGAAAGTCCTCATCGCGCGCTGGCTCGCCACCAATCCCAAACTCCTGATCCTCGACGAGCCCACGCGCGGCATCGACGTCGGCGCCAAGGCCGAGATCGAGGCCCTGACCCAGCAGCTCTGCGGCGAAGGCATGGCCGTCATCTTCATCAGCTCCGAACTTGAGGAAGTCGTCCGCGACTGCGACCGCGTGATCGTGCTCCGCGACCGCAAGAAAGTCGGCGAAGTCGCCGGAGAGGACATCTCCCTCAAGAACGTCATGAAACTCATCGCAGGTTAAGGGCCCCCGGACACTATGAATAAGACATCGAACAAATTCCGCCATCTCGTATGGCCCCTTGTCTCGCTCGCTTTGCTTCTGCTTTTCAATGCGATCTTCACCGACAACTTCTTCAAAATCGAGATCAAGAAACAGGATACCGTGAAGGAAGCGGTCCAGCTCCCGTCCGTTCCCGACGAACTCACTGTTCCGGCAGAGGAAGCCGCCGCGCAGGCCGAAGCAGCTGTCGAGGCTCCCGCCGAGCAAACTCCTGCCGCGCAGGCTCCCGCCGAACAACAGACCCCCGCCAAGGAAGACAAAGGCGTCTCCATTTTCGGTTACTACCTGTACGGTACCCCGATCGATATCCTGAACCAGGGCTCGAAAGTCATGGTGCTGGCGATCGGCATGACGCTCGTGATCGCCACGGGCGGCATCGACATCTCGGTCGGCGCCGTGATGGCAATCGCAGGCGCGATCGCCGCGCTCCTGATCTCCCTGCTTGACGCGGGCAATTGTCCCGGCGCCTCCATGGGACCCGCATTCTACTGGATCATCCCGGTCATCGCCGCGCTCGCGCTGGCGACGCTCGCCGGATTCTGGAACGGCATGCTGGTGGCGGGCTTCGGCATCCAGCCCATGGTCGCCACACTGGTCCTGATGGTCGCGGGCCGCGGCGTGGCGCAGCTGATTACCGACGGCCAGATCATCACGTTCGACAACCCCGGGCTGGTGTTCCTCTGCAACGGCCACGCGCTCTTCCTGCCGTTCTCGGTGTGGATCGTCGTTTCGATGTACGTCGTGGCGGGGCTGCTGACACGCAAGACCGCGCTCGGGCTCTTCATCGAATCTGTCGGCAACAACGAACGCGCCAGCCGTTACGCCGGCATCGAGGCACGCCGCATCAAATGGCTCACCTACGTGATTTGCGGATTCTGCGCGGGCGTCGCCGGTCTCCTCGCGGCATCCAACATCAAGTGCGCCGACTCCAACAACGCCGGCCTCTACCTTGAACTCGACGCCATCCTCGCCACCGTGATCGGCGGCACCTCCATGGCGGGCGGACGCTTCTTCCTCTCCGGCTCGCTGGTCGGCGCCATCCTGATCCAGACGCTGACGACCACGATGTACATGAAGAACGTGAGCCCGGCGATCGTCGCCGTGCCGAAAGCCATGGTGGTCATCATCGTGTGCCTGCTGCAGTCGCCGGTCTTCCGCGCGAAAGTCCTTTCCATCTTCGCCTCGAAGGCAGCGAAAGGAGGCGTCCAATGAAAAAGTTCAGAATCCCGATGCGGTACGTGCCGATTTCCGCCACGATCCTCGTTTTCTTCGCCGTCTACCTGATCGGCATCTTCTCGTTCGATAATTTTGGTTCCCCGAAGGTCTTCCTCGACCTCTTCCTCGACAACGCCTACCTCGGCATCGCCGCGATCGGCACCGCTCTGGTGATCCTGACGGGCGGCATCGACCTCTCGGTCGGCTCCATCATCGCCTTCACCAGCATCCTGATCGCGAAAATGGTCTCCACGGGCTGCAACGCGGTGTTCGCCATCGCGCTTGCGCTCGTGATCGGCATTCTGTTCGGCATGCTGCAGGGCTGGCTGATCCACTGCTTCAGCCTGCCGCCGTTCCTCGTGACGCTCGCCGGCATGTTCTTCATCCGCGGCTGCGGCTTCATCGTGAGCGAGGAATCCATCCATCCAGAACGA
>Ga0265301_10000856_pt1 | contig 41643 bp, 61 predicted proteins | sample AusTroGonzalo_MG_2_FD_193488 | JGI IMG/M metagenome (GOLD analysis project Ga0265301, IMG submission 193488) | Bovine rumen microbial communities from tropical cattle in Woodstock, Queensland, Australia - Gonzalo_04 | ecosystem: Host-associated > Mammals > Digestive system > Stomach > Rumen ...
GTATCCTCCGTTCTTGTAGCCTTTAACCTGGCCGCTGTAAGTATCAAATGAAATAACGCGGTCCTGCTCTGTGAGGTCCTCGATGTTCTTTTCTCCCTGGGTTGTCAGCACCTTTGTGCCTGCTGGCTGGCATGGTTCATGCCGCCATTGATAGTCCTGTCTGCCTATTACGAAGTTGTTCTTTACCCATATGAGACACTGACGGATTACACCACCAACGTTCTTTATTGCTTCCCGGAAGCTGTTTGATTTACTATCTGCGTGCCATATGTAAAAGACACCACCGTTCTTTAATACTGCGAGCATGGTACTGAATGCTTTTGTAAGGAAGTCAAGGAAGCGTTCTTCACTCATGTTGTCGTTCTGTATTTTCAGTCCGTTTCCGCCTTTGTAGTCTACGTTGTATGGCGGGTCTGTTACGATAAGGTCTGCCTTTTGTCCGTTCATGAGCTTTGCCATGTCTTCTGCAGATGTACTGTCTCCACACATTAAAAGGTGATCACCTAGCTGGTATATTTCACCTGGTTTACTGTCAGGTTCTCCGTAGTCTACTTCCGGCGCATCGTCATCGTTTACAGTGTCTTTCAAGGCTTCTTCGAAGTTCAGTTCCATTACTCCTTCCGGGAGTGCAATGTCTGCCAGGTCTATCTGTAAGTCTCCGAGGAACTCTTTTACACTTTCGGCTGTCATGTGGCCGTATGTTGAATTGAGCTTGAGAAGAATTTCTTTTGCTTCTGCCTCGTCCTTACATTTAATGTAAACGACAGGGAGCGGGGGAAGAGATTCTCCTGCTGCTACCATTCTCTGTAGTGCTCCGATTCTACCATGTCCGTCAAGACAGTAGTTTATCTTTCCTTTTTTCCAGATAAAGAAAGGGAAACTGAACCCATGTTTTCTGATTGATTTTTCTATCTTTTCGTAGTCTGTATTCTCTCTGACTTTGAGTCCACCCTGGAACTCTGTTATCTGTTCAAGTTCGAGAGTGTCTGTTGTATCATATTTAATTTTTATCATCGCTTCCTCCTGTTTAATTGTCACGTGTAGTTTTAGAAGTTTTTGCCCAGTCTGTTCCGAACTTGTCTATGATGAGTTTGAAGTCTTCCAGGTCGTGTTTTCTTACGCTGTATGCTTCGCTCCCATCCATTTCTTGCTCTATGCATACGTGCAGCAGTTCGTGATACAGTACTATCCGTATTTGTGCGGCAGATAAACCTACAAGGTTGTTTTTGAATAGGGTTATCGTGAAGTCATATGATATTGCCCATTTGTTCTTTGCAGCTACCTTTTCGCATTCACCGAGTACAAGCTTGTCTTTGTCTGCTTTCTTTGACTGGTCGCTTTCAAGATATGCAATTCTTACCGAGCTGTTCTTTATGTATGCCAGCTCCGGTTCAGTGTTAATAAGCGATTCTGCTATCGCTTTGTAGTTTTCGTTTATTTTTCTGTTTTCCATGTTGTTGCTTCCATACATATATAGTCATTTTTGTATGGAGCTCTGAACATAAAAAAAGCACCCTTCCGGGTGCCTCTGTGTGATCTGTATTTTGTTTTAGAAGTCTTCTGCCATTTGTGTAAAAACTATAATTATTTTACCATCTATAAGACCTGCATATATGTTTACTTCTGTATCAAGGCCGTATTCTGCATTTATATATTCAATTTCTGATTTATCACTGTCTTGAGCCTTTTCTATTTGTCCGCGGGCTGTTTTTTCTGCTCCCTGGTTATATAACAGAACATCCTCTATGAATAATACCGCGTATGGTTGATTAATTGAGTCCACATGTTTTTTATAATCTTCTGCCGCTGTCTTTTCCATATTTATTTTTTTACGGCTTTCAACAAACATTCTTCGTGTCTCAAACACTTTTTCTAATGCTTTTCTGCTTTTTGGTGTATCGTCTACGGCATATCCGATACCTTTAAGTTTTGCCATTGAAAAAACATAGTATATTGTTGTCGGTTGCCCTAGCACTCTGGTTTTTTCTGTTGCCATTACATATGTGTTAAATGTCAGATTACTTATTTCTATTTCTGGATTCTCCAGTACTTGTTCTGCACTTTCTCCCCAGTACGTATTTCTGTATCCCTGTGTATATCCTGCACTGCATAAAAATATTGTTATGATTATTAATATTATTCTTTTCATATAAAAAATGCTCCTTGCCTTTAGTATAAGACAAGGAGCTCTTTTTATCAAATAAAATATTGATTTATTTTCTTATCCGGATTTTGCAGTCTCCGGTGAGTTCGCGTGGTGCAGCGTCTTTTGATGATGAACCATTTATTTTTTTTAAATTTTCGCGTGTTGCATTGTTTATTGCCTGCACGTGTTGTTTGAATTGTTCTTTAGAAATATCACCGCGATTTAAAGCTTCGAGAGCTGCCTGTGTCATTCGCGCGTTTGCTTCAATATAAGATTGACCTTCTTGGTTTTTTTGTCCGAGCGATTTTTCGTTATCCGGCTTGTTTTCTGCTACAGGCTTCTTTCCGACATTCTTCATGTCTTCCTTTGTCTGCTTGATTATCTTATCGTTGTCGATTTGCTCGTCTGTGAAACCTTTTGCCTTGAGCTCTTTAATGCGTTTAAGCTGGCGCTCGTAGATTTTGTCTACTTCAGCTCCATGCACGTTCTTTTGCTTGCTTTCTTTGGATTTGCTTTGTTTAAAGAAGTTTTCAGCTTTTTTCTGTTCTGCATTCTGCTGATATTTTCCGAAGTCTCCGCGCTCGTAGGCTTTCATAAAGTTTCCCACTTTATCCTGTTTTGGTTTTCCTGCTCCAGCTTTTGCTTTCTTTGGTTCTACCCATCCGTTGGCTGTCTTCTGGAGCCCTGTCTTCTTTGATATGTCACCGATGTTATATTTTTCGTCTTCTGCAAGGTTGTCTTTTGCTTTCTGGATTTCATCGCAGCCATCCTTTGTGTATCTGTCTGCTTTTATAATTCTAAAAATGTTTTCAATCATGTGTGTTTACCTCTACATATATAGTCTTTTTTGTTAAATAAAAAGACCACCTTTTCGGTGGCCTATTTGTTTTTTTTATTGAAGGATTGAGGTCCTTTCTTTGATTCATTTCCCCAGGCTTTTCCTGTGAAAAATCCACAGACGTTAGCTATTATGGCTACGATTATAACTATTAAAATAATTTTCAATTCCATCTGCCTGCCTCCAGGACAAGACAATAAGCCTTATCTTTGAAGAAGTCAAGTTATTTTTTTCTATTCTGGATTATCATAACTTTTTAGCATTTGCAGGAAGTCTGCTGCATTAATTCCCATGAGTATTCCTGCCGAGCTGCCGACAGTTTCTTCCCGGTAGATGTCTTCAGCTATATCATAGAACTCTATCTTCTCATCTTTACTTGTATTATCATCAAGATAAAAAATACCGTATTCTAAAAGTATGAACTCGTCTGTAAGGAATTTTAAGAACAGGACTTCTTCTTCTGCGTTGTCCAGGTTCTTGTAGTAGAACTCTCCGTCTTTCTGCCGGATTTCTTTCTTTGCGTTCTTGATCCTGTAATATTTAAGAAGTATCTCACCGTACACCTGGCGGGCAGAGTATTTCTTGTCCGAGAATATTATAAGGTATTCAGGGAACTCCGAGTATCCGTTGTTTATCAAGACATATTCTTTTTTCGTGTCTGTACAGAGTATTATCTGCGTATAGAAATTATTGAAAGTCTCTATTGTCTGATATTGTGCATAGAGCTTTGTACAAATAAAAAACGATAATAAAATAAAAGCCTTTTTCATTTTCCCACCTCAAACATTAAGTTCTTTCTTTGCCATTTTATTTCTTCAACTCCTTCTGGTATTCTGCTTACTCCTTCAAGAATTGTTCTGCTTTATCATATAATTCAGAATAACCTATTCCACCTGTTTCTGTTATCATAAATTCTTCAATTATTTACTTTGCCTGTTCCAACTGTGTCCGAAGTTCACCATTTATCTTTTCCCACTTTTCAACTTCGTCTGCACACCCTTGCAGATAGGCTATTTTCATATCTACTTCTTCAAAGACTTTTACTCCGTCTGCATATTCGTCAAACCATTTATTAAAGTTTCGTTCTTCTTTTGTCATATCTATTCAATCTCCTTCTTTCCAAGGCTTAGTTTTAAGATAAAACTTCTTGCCACAAGATTTACATTTTTTAATACTTGTTCCTTCATAATCATACCATTCGATTATTTCCAGATATTGATTACAATAAGGACAATTTACATTAACCTGATAAAGTTCTTGCCAATCAGCATCTTCAACTTCAATAGATTTCATAGCCTTATTTCTCCTTCCTTATAGTATTTTTCAACTTCTTCTAACGTCTGAAAACCTTTTTCGGCAGAAGGCTCAACCTTTATTTCTCCAAAACTTGCAGAATGTTCAATTCGTGTGTTTTCTTTTACCCATTTCTTTGCGTCTTTCTCAAACATAATTTACTCCTTTACAACTTCTGCTTTCTCAATTCTCTCAAGAAGTTTCGCAATTACATTAATTATGATAATATTTCTCGTATTATAATTACCATCATAATCATAACTTTTACCGTCAGATGCACAAGTTAAATGTGCTTCACGAAAGATTTTTAATGCTTCATTTATTTTCTTTTGATGATATTCTTTTTCTGCCATTTCTTCTTCTGTATCAACAGGTAAATCCCCATTCTTCACATAACGCCATTCGTTAGCCTTGTTATAGCCGAACTTTGCACCGTCTTTGAAAGCATCATCTGCGACAGCAACAATAAAACTATCCGTCTTTGGACTATACTTTTCTCTTGCATAAAATTCTGCTTCTTTCTCAAACATAATCTACTCCTCCCACATCTTTTTAATTTTCTTATAACATTTAGGACAGTTATAAACCGTTCCTGTTTCTATTACATAATCTTTCCGATAAAAAAGACGATTGAATATATTAGCAACTTTTCCACATTCTTTACATTTGATTGCTTTCATAATTTACTCCTTATCAAAAGTGGTTAACTCACACCAAGCGATAACCTCATCAATAACTGAATAATTAGACCATTTACCTTCATAAAATCTTGCTATCATATATGCATCCATTTTATCAACAACAAAATAATATTTGTCTTTATCGCTAATTGGCAATCCGTCAGCGACTTTGTGCCATTGTGGTCTGCCTGCTTTAAGTCCTGCAAGGAAACCTTCATATCTGCCAAGTCTGTATGCGTGGTTTTTGTCTTTTGCAGATAACAAACTACAGGTAAGTTCAAGCCCACTTATATTATCTGCATATTCTTCTGCCATTTCTTCGTCTTTCATTATTTCTTTTGCTTTAGTTAAAAGTTCTAAGCAATCATTACAATGCCATTCTGTATTACAAACGCAAGGATTCTTATTAAGTTGATACCTTAGTTCTTCATTTTCCTTTTGCAAGTCTTTTATTGCTTTATCCTGACAAAAATTAGTCTGATAATAAGTAACAAGTCCTTGTAAACTGTTACACTTTTCTTTCAATTCTGCGTTTTCATTTTCAAGCCTTTCTATATCTGCCTTTCTGTTCTGAATGGCTAGTTTTTTATTGGATAAGTCCTGTTCAAGTTCTTCAATTCGTTCTACTGCACTCTTGCAGACACTTGATACAACCACATTAAATGTTGGAGTTGCCTTGTTTTCGTTTTCTTCGGCACATTTAAGTAATGCACCTTTAATCTGTGTTTTTTCTGTTTCGTTCATTGTTTCTTTTCTCCTTCTTCAAATATGATTTTAACCGGGAACACTCTTTCATATGTTTTACTGGTCTACAAGTACAACCAAGAAACTCATTCTTGACAGGTACAGGGCACTCGTTGTAACAAAACTTTGCTTTACATATTCGTTCAGATATTTCTTCTGCTGAACTCATATCGACTGCTATGTATCTTTTATCTTCTTTAGTCATTTTCTTTTACTCCTCCATATCTTTAAAACAATCTGGAATTACATCCGGCCAATAGTAAAGGTTCAGACACCTTTTATCAGTTACAAGCGGATGTTCCTAGGCATTTGAATACAGTACGTTCTTTGGTCTTCGCATTGCATTTATCTTTTTGTTCTGCTTTACCGCCTTTTCAATTCTCTTAAAATCAAGATAAGACCATACACAAGCGTGCGTTTCGTCATTCTTCTTCTTGATCTCCAATCCAAGCCTTCTTGATACGCTCATCACGAATGCGTGTGATATATTCAGAAGCTCTGTGATTTCCTGCGTAGAGAAGGTTCTCTCCTGTTCCGGTCCGTCAAAGTTCATTTTCTTTTGTCTCCTTGTTTACTCTGGTTTCGTTTAAATAACAGTTTTTTATCATGACTTTTTCTTCTTCGCTTTGTGCGAATATATTTATTCCTTTTTTTATGCACCACTTTTCAAACTTTTGAGCATTTGTCTGCATGAATAATATTTTTCTTACCTGCAGCCGAATGTACGATATAAAGCTGGTTTTTATTACCAGGTTGTTCTTTTTAATCTGTTCTATGAACAAGATTGCTGCATCCATTATCTTTTCGTTCCGGATTTCCTTGTCGAAGAATAACCGGTGATTTTTCATTTCCTTGTACATAATCTTTGCGCTTATTTTCATCGCTATTAAAAACATCTCTTTTAGAGCGTTTTCATTTCCCTTGTAGTATTCTTTCTGCAGATTAAAAAGATTTTCATTGTCATTTTGTGGTTCTGGAAAGAAGGGCAGTTTTTCAACCATTTGTCTGAATTGAGATTCTTTCTTCTGTTTTTCTTTTACCCAGAAGTCAAAGGGCAGAACCTGTTGTTTCCATTTCTTTCCGTCTTTCATTTTTTTAATCTCTTTTCAAGTGTGCGTTTGCTTTCTTGTGTCTTACGCAGCAGGCTTTACAAGGACATTCATTAAATCGTTCATTACTGCATACATGATTCGGGTCTCCGAAGAAGTAGCAGTAGTGTCCGTCTACATTTGTCATCGTACAGTTCAGACATATCAAATCGTTTTCATCGGCTTTGGTGAAACTCGTTTGATTCCACATGATCACATTACTTCCCGGTCTGGTATCACTCATCCGGATTGCGTATCCTTTGTTTCTCTTTCCGTCTTTCTTATAACAGGAAGGGCAGCTTATAAAATTAAGAGCGTATTCTGCCTTACAGTCTTTGCATACGCACCAGCTGTATGTCTTTGCGTTATCCTTCCGCTTTTTGAAAAACTCCGACAGTGCAGCTATGTCCGGGAAACCATACCGCTTTGAGCGTTTCTGTATGATTGCCGAATAGATTTCTGCCTGTTCTTCTGAAGTCAGGTTCTTTTCCTGTGTGTGAACGAAGTCTTCTGTCTCATCGTCCGTACATCCGTAATAATCGCTTAACTTGTCAAACAGCATTTTTAAGCCTCCTTCTCGTAAGTTTTATATTTTCTGTCTGCCGGTGGACCTCGTCTTATCCATTCCGCCTGGAGCTTGTAGTATGCTTCTCCATCCGGTCTTCCGGCCTTTTCCCATTCGTCCTTGTAGTCTCTGAATGCCCGCATTATGAACTTTGGATCGTTCTTGTGAGCGAAGTAGAATATGTTCTCCGGTTTCTTTGTCGCGTCTTCTGTGTCCGGTGTTTCGTTCAGGTATCTTGAGAGTGAGAAGTATTCTGGTGTGTATTCGACATAGTGCCTACAGAACGTGGTCCAGGTGAACGTTTTTTGCCATGTGTCGCTTTTTGCAATCTGCAGAAAATTTACGAGAGCCTGTTTTATCTTTTCGGGTGGTTCATCTGTTCCTGTGGCCGAGAGCAGCTGCATCATGTGTTTGTTCGTAAATTGCCATATGTCTGGTGCTATCGGCACTTTTTTATCCGGTGGAGCTGATTTATTATGCTCAGAGACAAGTTCGAATATCTCTTTTGTCAGTTTTTGTGTCTCTTTTGGATTACACACACATCTTTTTTCTGTTTTTTTGATGTATTCTGGGATTTCTTGTGTGTTAACAGTGTCATTATCAGATTCATTAACATAATCAGAATCATTAACATATACAGTTCCATTTGTTCCATTTTGTTCCATTGATTGGAACTGTGTTCCATTTGTTCCATTTTGTTCCAATTCTTTAGTGTATTGATTGCCTTTGTGTTTTTTTCCTGCAGCTGAACGAGCTCTTACTGTGTCTTCGTATTGTTCTATGTCTGCATCTATTCTTCTCTGTATCTTTATCCATACAGTTTGTGCAAAACCTTCGAGGTCCGGTTCTATTCCTTTTGCCCCGTAATTGTATATATACATCAGAAATTCTGCTTTGCTTTCTTCCGGCAGGTCTTCTATGTATTCTGTGTGTATTACGAATGACTCTCGCATTTTATTTCCCCTCATATTTTTTTATTTCTTTGTTTACTATTTTTTGTACCAGCCTTAAGCATTCACCTGGGTTGTATCCTATATTGCAAACGTGATTACATTTAAGGCTGCATACTATTGCTATGTTCATAGGGTGATCTATTATCCATGCTCCCCATTTTGTTCTGTTCGGGATGGTGTTTGCTATTCTGTGAGCTCCCTGCCATGTACTGTTGGTCAGTGCTTTGCCGCAGACTTCACACACACCATTACTCGTTGCCAGTGCTGTCAGTCTCTGTTCAGTTTCTGCCTGGTTCATCTTTTAACCTATACTGTAAGATTTCACCCTTCGGCTTTCTCCGAACCGGTTTTTTACTTTTATCCATTCGTCTTCGATGACAACACCTTTTTCTTTCAGTTCGAAGATTCTTGCCGAGAGCCTTGTTTCTCCGAGCTTTTTATTTGCCGAGTGTCGTTATACTTCCGTTTTCTTTCATGAAGTCAAACACTCTTTTCTGTGTTGTATCCAGGATTAGTTTTTGTTTCTTTACACTCATTCTGCTTCCTCCCTTAAAATGAGCCCTAGTTGTGCAGCCAGGACGTGGCTTGCCTCGATGAGCTTTGCACATTCTTCTGTGTTACAGTCTCGTTCTCGTTTCGGTACGATGTGGCCTGCGATTGTTTCGAATGGGTAGTCCATCTGTTCTACAGCTATCATTTTTATGCAGTACTTTATCGTTTCGTGATCATTTCCTGTAACCTGACAGATTTGTGCAATGTGTCCATTCAGATGATGTGATTGTGAACCTTCACCTGTTGTTCTTGGTTTGTATGGTGGTTTAAATGTTACCGACACATAATTGTTGTATTTATCGCGGCAGGAAGTAAGGACACTTCTTAATGCTTCCCGGAGTTCCGGTTCTTGTGGAGCTTCAAAGCAGATGTGATTTCTCATGTCGATTCTCTTTAAGGTTATCTTTACTTCCATTTATCTTCTTCTGTTGGTTCGTATGGTATATCTTCCGGGAACGCTTCTGTTCGTTCCTTGAGCATTTCCTTTAGGTTCTGAATTACTTCTTCTGCAGTTCTTTCTGCTCTCCACTTTGTTACCATTGCGCAGTCTTCTGCAGAGAATACCTTTGAGCCGTCCGGTTTCTTTGTTGCAAGAATTTCGTTTATTCTTTTTTTCTGTTCCGGAGTGTCTGGGCCACCTGCAAGTGCTGGTGCCTCTTTATTGGCAGCAGGTTCTTTTCCCCATTTGTATGAGTTGTTTGACTGTTCTGAAGGTGTTTCGTTGTATTTAGAACCATCCCAGCGTCCTGCATAGATGTCTGCTGCTACTCCAATCATTTTTAATGATGTACTGAAGGCATCTGTCACTGCCATTTTGTATCCTTCATCATTTGATTTAAGTCCGGTTGAGAAGCTGTTTATTAATTTACTTCCTCCGATACCTATGATTGGTTCACTCCAGTTTTTTGTATCCGGCTCTCTGATATAAACCGCTACCTGTGCGAAGGCCAGTGTTTCATTTCGAGCACCTGGTTCTGTCCACAGTTTTTGTATTTCGTATTTCCATCCGATACCTACAAGTCCGAATGTTTCGGTCATTGCTTCATATCGCCATTGCGGGTTTATATCTGTTTTCCCTTTTAAATCTCCAGCTGTTATTTCACGAAGAGCTGTTTTTGGTGGTTGACTTAGTTTTTTGTATATTTCCTTTGCTTCCATACAAACTCCTTAGTTACCGTATCCGTAGTCCTGCTGATAACCATTGTTATTCTGATTACCACTTCCGCCACCGAGCAGCTGTATTTCTTCACAGTTGATGATTACTCTGCTTTGTTTCTGACCGTCTTTCTCCCAGCGATCCTGTTTGTTGTATCCGGTGATTGCTACCTGTTTTCCTTTGATAAGGGATGGCTTCAGGTTTTCTCCAATTTTTCCGAATGCTTTGCACTGGAAGTATGAAGTGTCTGCACTTCCGTCTTTGTTCTTTTTGTGATCTACCGCAATGCTGAAGTTTATGATTGCTGATCCCCCTGCTGTGTAGGTCAGTGCGGCATCTTGGGTAAGTCTGCCGATTATCATTACTCTGTTCATGTCCATATATGTACCTCTGTTTGTTTCAAATAAGGTTCGAAGGCGGGGTGATTACACCGGGGAACACCTCCGAACCGCCGTCTTTCCGGCTGTCAAATAATTATTCCGACTTCCGTTTGCAACGGATTATCTTAAAGGCAGACGTTTTTTGTCCGTCTGCAGGACATATTTCCTAGCTCATACGAGCAGGGTTTCTACTTCCTTTTTCTGCATCTCTTTGTAGAAGTTGCAGAACTCCGCACATGGGCAGTAGTCAAGACATTTCTTGCTTTGCCCAGGTCGTTCTTCTATGTAACAGGCTTCGTTTCCCTGGTCTCTTATGTATGCTTCTGCAAGGTCCTTGTCTTCGCATACTTTCAAGGCAGTTTTTCTTCCCTGTTTCATGACTGCGAACTTGGTTGGTGTTGCCCATCTTTCTTCTTCAGAACATGGTGCAATGTCATCGTCTCCAAGTTTGTAGCTTTCTGATACTGATTTGATTTTTTCCTTGATCCTTTTTTCTGTTGCTTCAAGGTCTGCTATTGTTACGTCAAACTCATATATGTATACCGGTTTCTGCGGATAGTCTGGTTTGACTTTTGCTTCTGTTTTACTGTGGTCCTTGAGCAAGGCTATGAAGCGCACCTTGTTTACTTCAAGTCCTGCCTGTCTCATGAGCCATGCGTATGTCAGACCTTGTGCTTTCCAGTCATCAAAGCTTTTGTATATTACTTTCCACACACTCGATGTCTTCCAGTCTTCTATGACTTTATTCTTCATGTCGTATCTGTCTACGCGTCCGGTTACTTTCCAGTTATCTACCGGAGTTTCGAAGTATTCTTCCTTGAAGCTGTCATCTGATTGTTTTTCCATGATTGAATGGAAGGCTGTTCCAAAACTTGACCATACAAGGTCTGCCGCGTCCTGTGTTAATTCATCGAAGTGTCTGTCGTATAGGACTATCTGTTTGTCTCCCTGCAGCAGTGTTGTTGCCGAGAGTGTTCCTTTTTTGTTGTGTCTTACGTTTGACACAAAGTTTACGAAGGCCTGTGGCATATTCATTTTATTTGTTGTTATCATTTACTGCCTCCATGTGTACGAACAGTTCCCATGAACCTTCAGGCCTTTTTTCTGCTTTTGTAATAAAGAATTCATCATAAAGACCGAGGCATTCAGCTATGTCTATAAGGTCCTTCGGGGTGGATTCTTTATCCCTATGTAATTCCAGTTGCCACACATTACCGTCTAACTGGTGAACCTTTGTTATAACGAATGTTTTTGTTTCGTCATAACTTAAAAGATGCACCATCTCTTTTACTACATTTCCGTTGCTCATATGCAACCTCCTTATAAAATTTGCTCAATGGTGGCCACCTATTAAGCTATAGAGCGTGGAGGATTCGAACCTCCCGGCTTTGGACTGTACCGTTCCATTCGCTCTGCCGTCAGCTTCCAGGAGTCACGTTAGCCCGCTGTCGCTTGACTTCTCCTTCGGGTTACATCCAGGTTGTCTCGAGCCTCTGGATGCCGCTCTCTCTTTAGCCGGTGCAGGAGTTGAACCTGCGAACCGTTCCGGCTACCGAATTAAGCTCCGGATTACTACGTATCCTACCGATAACGTCACAACCACTATGCTTATGGCCGTCTCCCAGCTGATAAAAAATCCGCTGCGTTTTCTGTAGGTTTTCCCCTCTTGTATTACCTGATAGTCCACAGTTTCTCCTTTGTTAAAAAAAAGAACCCACCAACCTTTGAGCCCTTGGTTGATGGGTTTTTACAAACCTGTAAAAGGCTTGAAGAAGGGCTCATACTTCAAAACTTCTACAAACTGGAGCGTGTTTTAGATTTACGCTTTCCCTTGTTCGTTTAAAGTATGGCACTTCTTTTTTACATTGTCAAGTGAAATCGTATCTTTAAATGCAAAAAAAGTGCAATTTTTGTGCAATTTTTGTGCAATTCTGCATTAAAGTTTTCTATGGGGTGCTGCCGATAATGACCGAACTATGAAAAAGAACCGGCATATTAGGACCGCGCTTCCTGTGTACGTTCGTGGTCTGTATTATGGCAAGTACACTCTGCGGCAGGCTTCGGAATCGACCGGCTATTCTATTCCGTATTTGTCTGTTTTGAAAAAAAACTATAGCCTTTATGGAGATTCTGTTTTCCATAACAAAAATACAGGCAGAGCTCCTGTCAATAAATTGCCTACGTCTCTGCGACAGAAGGTTGCGGCTTTGTATGCAGCTTCGTATACGGATGTTAATTTCAGATACTTTACTTCCTGCCTTCATGAGTTTGAAAACCTTACACTTTCTTATAAGACTGTAGCGGCTATTCTCAAAGAGTACGGCATGGTCTCTCCCGAAGCTCATAAGGTCCGGAAGAAAAAAGAAGTACACCGTCCTCGTATACGGCGGCAGTGCGCAGGTGATCTTCTGCAGATTGACGGCACTCCGTTTGCCTGGTTTTACAAGTTCGGTAATGAAAACCGCTATTGTCTGACCGGTGCTATTGATGACGCTACCGGCAAGATTACCGGTCTTTATCTTACCGAGTTTGAATGTATCTATGGCTATCTTGAAATCATGCGGCAGACGTGCCAGCGTTTTGGTGTGCCTAGAGAAATCTATTCCGACCGGGCAGCTATCTTCTGCTACACTCCGCGTGGCCGCGATTTGTCTCAATGGGAGAAGCTAGAAGTCATGAAGGAAAAAAGAACCCAATGGCAGCGCATTCTGGACGAGCTTAATATAAATCAGATTCTTGCCTGGTCTCCTGAAGCGAAGGGTCGCGTTGAGCGTATGTGGAGAACATTACAGGGTCAGCTTCCTGTGTGGCTTTATAAAAAAGGTTACTCATCTTTATCTGAAGCGAATGCTCATCTTCATGAATACATCGAGCAGTTCAATAATTCCTTCGGTGTTGCTCCTGCCGTTGATGATGATTTCTGGCTTGATCCACCTTTTAATCTTGACGAGATTCTTTGTGCGAAGTTCAAGCGAAGGGCAGACAAGAACGGATGTATCTGCTTTCAGTCTATCCAGCTTTACTCTCCGGAGACTACTTGTTTTGCCTATCGTGATGTTGAAGTGTGTATAAACGAATCGGGCATATTTGCAAAATATAAAGACCAGTATTACCGTCTTGTTCCGGTCGGTGAGATGGTTCAGCAGGTTCGTGGTGATAGCATGACGGAGACTGTTGCTTCTATCATCCACCGTTATTTGTTTGCATTCAGCAAGGAGGTCAGCGCTTGAGATTTGCTATATCGAACCTGTGAACCTTTTCACATACTTCGCGTTTCCATTTTGATATTCTCGATTCGGTCTTGTGGTATTTGCTGCTCAATTCTGTTATTGTCAGTCCTTCTATGATGTCGCAGATAAATGAAAAATCACGAACAGAGAGCGGACTGTCTTCGAGCTGTTCATAAAGGTCAGACTTTTTTGTGGTCCTTATCTTCGTGTATACGTAATTTACCGCAGGTGATTTTTTACACATAGTTTTTTTCTCCTAGTTTTATTATAGGTTAATATGTGTACTTTCTGTTGTGCGATTACTCACTCTGTCTTTGCGATTATCCTTGCGATTCAATCGCAGGATTTTCCCTGTGGTATTTGTGCAGCAGTTCTGCCTTTGTCTTGCACCGGTTTCTTTCCATAGCATTTTTGAGCAGCTTTGTTACAGTATTTGGTGAGAACTGTTCTATCTGTTTTTGCAGCTTTCCTTTTGCAAGTTCATCCAGGACTATGCGTTCATCATCGGTGAGCATTAGTGTTGTAGGTGCGATGGCAGCGAACAGATACTTTGCGCAGGTGTAAAATAAAAAACAGTTTAGTGCATGGATTCCAAGCGTAAGGATTGCACTTTTCTTCATGGCCAGTGCTATGAATACGTTCAGAGCGTACAGAATTAGTGCGTGCTTCTGTATCTTCGGCATACAGTAAATTGCAAACAGTACAAATAAAAAACTGGTATAATTAAAAAAATTATTAAAATATAAAAGCACACAGGCATATAATAAAATGCTTATTGCAAATCCTTTTCGCAAAAATATAAAGGTTGATATTGCTATTAAAAGACAGAATGCTCCGCGTACGTATGCCTGCTGGTGTTCACTGTAGAAACTGTACGCGATATGGAAAAAAGTCAGAAGTAAATGGATTAAGAAAATTGAATAAAGAACCCGGTCTGATTTTATTATCTCTATGCGTTTTTTTAAGGTCATACAAAATTATAACCGGATTCTTTTATTCTTTGCAATATTATTTGCATTTCATTATATAAAGCACTCGCCAGTTTTGAGCTCTGGTTTCACCAAAAGTAGCTCCTTCACCTAAACCGTTATCAAAGTCACCGTAATATACGTTTTTTCCCAAATGGTCCATCGAAGCGTCAGTGCCTCCTAATGCAACATCCAACCACAATACTTTTGCACCGTCAGAAGAACCTTCTCCAGTTCTGTGTTTACCAGAGAAGTGACTTCCTTTAAAGGCACCCTTGAAAGAAGAACTTGTTGCATCAAATCCCATTACAGTGAACGTTCCATTTTGATTATTTACATTACCTTTGATGTTTGGAAGTTGAGCGTTTTGTCTTTCTCCAATTACAGACTTGTTTCCTGGACTCCATGCACTATCAGCTGATAAGATGTTTGCACCCATTAAAGTATGGTTTCTGAAGTCTGGGATAGAAAAGCTATCATCTTCAATGTCTTTGAATGGTTTTGATGAACCTACAAGGTCTTTCTCTTGAGCCCATGCCCATAATTCACTATATTCTTCTTTATTTAATCTTAAACCTGTACACTCAATCCATCCGTATGGAACAGCATCTTCAAACGTTTCTTTTATAGTTCCTATTACATCTTCTCCTACTTTTCCGTTTGCGTATATTGTATAATCCGTACCAGAAAGTACTACAGGATTTCCTGTTATTACCCATGCTGGTGTTCCGTTGGTATCGTAGTCTGCTGTGTAATACATTTCTAGAACCGTATTTGGTTGCAATGCCTTGAAAACAGTAACACCACCTTCTGTCATTCTGTGAATTGGAAGAGGTGATAGAACTCCGTTTTTGTTTACTACTACTGCAATACTGTTTAAAGTCATCGGAGTGTTCGCGTCTGTACAATTGTGTCCATTCTTAAATAAAATCTTACACATTGAGTTTGATACGATATTGTATCCGTCCGGGAACACAATCGTCTTTGCTGCTGTTATGGCATTGTTACAGATGAGAATACTGTTTACATTATTTAATGCCGTATATACTGCTCCCGATGATACTGGTTTTAATAATCCGCTCTGCAGGAAGTCTACCACACCGCCTGTTGACATCAGGAACTTTGTTCCGTCAAATAAGACTTTTATCTTGTCTCCTGCGTTCCATGCACCGCTTTTCAGATATGCTCCGTTTATATCGCACAAAGGATAAGCAGTGCCGCTGTTGAATGACAGTGTAGGATATGTCGAAGAGCCGTCTCCGTATGTGTTGCCGTATGTCATTGCAATTACGTATACGCTTCCGGTCTTGAGTACGTTTCCGCTTAACGCGACCGATTTGTTCTGTGTTGCTGCGGCCGTTGAACATTCGCATATCTGCGGATATATCTTGTTTAATACAGACAATAACTGACTTGCCTGTGTTGAGTCTGCACTTATATTAAATGCTGTTAATATATTATTGAGCTCGTTCCATATACTTGCTACTGCAGCATTGAGCTTTGTTATCCCTTTTGTTGAACCGTTAAAAAAATAATTTGCGTATTCACTTGGAAATGTTTCAGAAGGAAGAAAGCCTGCAGAATACTTTGCGCTTCCTGGGGCCTGTTTTGTTCCTGCGTTTGCAAATTCCGGGAACGATGGGAATTGTTCGACTGGGTTCATATTGTTTCTCCTTATTCTCCGTCATAGATGATCACCTGTGGAGCTGTTGCAAGTCTGTAGAAGAGTTCTGATAAAATCCACACGTTCTGATATCCTATGGCATTTTGAAAATGTATCTCTATATCCTGTGTAGTTTCGTTCCAGCTTATTGTGTAGTTTCGTGCAATAAGCCTTGCGATATTGTCTACTGCATATATAGTGATTCCGTATCTTTTTATGTACGCTACTTTTTCAAGGAACTTTCTGTAAAGTCCTAGAGCCATGTAGTTACTTTCACCTGGTTCTACTGTTGAAAATCTACCGCCGGTTTCTTCTCCAATTGTTCCGAAGCCGATTGTCTCGTCTATTTCCTGTGGCAGATGTGTAAAAATCAAAAGGTTTTCTTGATTCAGCCCTTCTGGTACAAGCGGACGAGGGTATCCTATAATTCGTCCGATGTTTTCAAGTTCTGTCTCCTGGGCAGTACTTATCTTGAGTGTATAAAGATAGTTTTCTATTATCTTTGTGTTATCGAGCTGTTCTTCCATTGCAGACATTACGGAGTTGATTACCGGTCCGTTCATCTGCTTTGGAAGGTACGGACTTTTCTCTATCGCCATTATTCAATAGCCTCCACTACAATTGTACTGTCAGATATTCTCGGTATTGAGTTTGCCGGTAATACTACACGATTGCTCCAGGTCGTTCCGTCAAGACTTACCTGTGTATATGCTACTGTCGTATATGTGCAGTCTTCAAACGGTGAGCCTGTTATAAGTGATGTTATCGTTTCTCCTATTTGCCATACGGCACTTGAAGCGATTAAATCCCTTTTTACCTGGTTTACTATCTGTGAGCCGAATGTCGCTCCCTTTTCTATCATTACTTTTACAAAGACCTGTGTGTTCAAAGCCTTGTCATATTTTATCGGTATGGTCTGACCGCTTGCTGTTGTATAGTCCTGGCTGTACGCTGTCTTTGCGTCTCCTGGAACACTTGCACTGTTTGTAATTGAATCTACACCTTCTATCGGTTCAGAAAACTCTGTTATTGCTCCGGCTGGAATTACTACTGGTCCTACGTCTATTGCAGTGAAGTTTACAGTCTCTGTTGCATTTGCAGCTATTACGACTTCTGCATCGCTTTCGAATGTCATTCCGTCATATACGAAGGTCGTTCCTTCTGGTATTGTAGTACCTTCTGCTGTGGCCGTTACACTGCAGGCTACCGTTGTTTCTGTTCCTGTCGGTGAAGCTCCAGGTGCGTTCTGTGTCGGTGCGTTCATATACTTGCAGTAAACAGACGCTATCTCATCACTTGAGCCGTTTATTACTATGTAAGCAAATCTCGGAGCTACTATGATTCCGCCTGGAAGTTCTATGTTTTCTGTGTTGTTATAATTAAAATAAACTCTTGCGTTGTTTACTCCGGTCAGTCCTTCTATTGCAAACTTCACACCGTCTAATGAGTAGCTTATTGTCTGGCCTCTTATAAGCCTTCTTCTTAATTCGTTTGTTGTTTCTGCTGCATTTCCAGGTATGCTCGATACGTTGTTTATTACGCTTTCAAGATTCGGGATTTGCTGTTCGAATGAAGTTATTTCTCCAGTGAGTACTGTTACCGCTCCGACTGTATCACATACAGTTTCTATGTTCTGTGAAGTTCCTGCCTGTACTACGGCTTCTGTCTGTACTACGAAGTTTACGTCTCCGTACGGAGCTCTTGTTCCGGCAGGGATTGTACAGTCATCCGTATCACTCGCCGTTACTGTCAGAACGAGTGTTGAGTAACTTCCAGGATTTCTTGTGATTGCAGCTATCGGCAGAAGGTTTTCTATCTGCTGGTCATCACATAATTCTATATTAAAACTGTTGATTGCTTTCTGAAGGTTCTGGTCATTATCTGCCAGTCTGTTTGCACCTGCAAGGACCTGGAGATATAACGCATTTGCGAAGTTTCTTGACATCTTTATGATGTTGCCTTCTTCATCTCGGATGTTGTTTTCTTCGAGTATCCTGTTTATGTTTTCCATCCACTGTTCAGCGTGTTCGTTCGTTGTCTGTGGCTGCCACAATTCATTGTTAATTAAAAATCCCATTTATAGCTCCTTTGAGACTGTGAGTGTCAGTCTGTCTCCGTCTATCTGATAATCCGGTATAAACTCCATTCTTCCTGCGTTCTGCAGACTGTCTCTTATCTGCATATCAAGTTCTCCGAATGTTAAGTCTTTAGTGAGGAATTTAGTCCATTCCACTCCCATGTCCGGAAGCTGCGGAATCGTTCCTTTTTCCAGAAAGCAGGAAAGAAGAGCAATCTGTATGTCTTCCTGTTCTCCAGTTAAAATAGGCACGATGTTCCCTTCGGTCTTTATATCCCATACTTCTGAATCATCTGTATCTACTTCCTTGAGCATTTCTACATTCATTGTTCTATCCTGTTACTATCTTCTGGCTTTTTGCCGAGCTTATATCTATACTTGTAGGCAGACTGGTCCATGTTGGCTGTGGAGCTCCGTTTCCTGCAATTGGTGTTGTTGTCAGGGCCGTTGTCAATTGTGCTAAGAAATTACTTAACGCAGTATTAAGTTCTGCCCAGGTCACGAGCTGTTTGGAGTTGCCGTTCAGCTCTATTTTATCCTTTGCATTTATAGTCATTTTTCCGTTGTCTACGATAACGTTTACCTTTGCTTCTTCATTAAAAATACACAGCGGAATACACTTTATCGTGTTTCTTGAATAGTGCATGAAGGCCTTCGGAGGTTCTGCCTTTGTTACGTCATCTACGTTCTGTATGTAGTCTTTCAGTCCGAGCAGAAGCACCTTGTCTTTTGCCTTGTAATCCCATTTAAGAGAAAAACCACCACCGCTTATCGTCAGTACTTCTACGTTGTCTGTGGTTGTCTCTGCAAGCTCTGTTCCGTCAAGCATGATTGTCTTTGTCGCGTGTGTTACGTTTACTGTCTTGTCCGGATTTACTTTATTTATGTATCCGTAGTCCAATATATAAAAACTTCTCAAAATTGAGATAATTAAATCTTTTTCTGTGAGCTCCATTGACTGCAGTATGTTCATACTAGACTTCCTTTAATTTACTTGTACAAGTTCCCGATACGTTCATTTCGTTTGTATCATCAGTTGAGAAGTTTAATTGTATCGTGTTTACTTGTGCTACATCTGTTACTATTGCTGCAACAGATTTTTTTGAGAATGTTGCAGGGAAGTGTATAAAATCCCCGCACTTTATATCCGGATTCCATGGTGCTATTATGTTTACTGTTCCACCCGAATATTGCGGGGCCTGTGTCAGTAATACAACATCATGAATACGTGGATTTGTTCCTTTTCCTTCTGTCGGTGCTACGGAGAGAGTGTTTCCTGATACTGTTACCGATATGTCCGGGAATGCCGTCTTGAGTGCTGTTATCGCGTCCAGTGCTTTTCCGTTATGGCTGAACGGTGCGGCACAGGTCTTTGTCTCAAGGCTCTTGTCTATCTGTGGTGTATCAAACTGTAAGGCAGCAGATATCTTTTTCATTGCGTCTTTCAGCATGAAGCCTTTTGCAAGTTTCATGTTTATTACTGCTTGCGTTAATGTTTCGTAGTTTGCCGTTGAACAAGCTATGACCGTTACTTTGTCCGGTCCTGGTGATTCTGTGTATACAAGATTTACTTTTCCCTTGAACGCTACCTTTGTGCTGTTTTCATAACCGGCCACTACTTCTACGTCAGTGATCTCGTTTGCTATATCGTCTGAATAAAAGTTTGTCAGTCTTATTTCAAAATCCTGCGCGAACGTTCCTCTGGACATTGTTGCTGACAGTTCTATATGCGGCTTTATTCCGGTTCTAGGTGTGTTTACTACTACCTTGCTGTTTTGAGTTTTGAACGTGATGTCTATTATTTTATTGTAGTTGTTCATTCCTATTCCCATGTTATGATGAGCAGTACTGTATCACGAAGTGATTCCTTGTCTATTTCTGTGAGGTCCGTTGAAAATGCGAAGCCATAGTCCAGAAAGCCTGTACATGATATTACGTTCGGAGCTACACCGATTGCTCTTGTTTCTCCGTCCGGAAGCTGTACCCATGCATTCCATCGGTCATTAAAATATTTAAATGTAAATTTAAAAACTCCGTCTGGATGAATTGCAGAGAATGAGAAGTTTTCGTTTATGTCTCCGTTCGGCCATTGAACGCTATTTAATTCTTTTGCACTTTTCATGTTCACTTCCTATTAGAAATCTTCCAGTCTTGCCATTTTATTATAATCAAGGTCCAGGCCTTCAGCAAACGTAGACTTTACATCTAGTTTTCCTGTCTGCGTTGTTCCCTGGTCTGCTGCTGCCCCGGACGATGATACTGCATTCTTTTCTACTTCGGTTAATTCTGCCAGTGACGCTTCTATAACCTTTATTTCCTTTATAGTCATACTGAACGGTGTTTTTCCCATACAGTCTTTTTCATATCGGGTAGAGAAGCTCTGTATTACGCATGAGTTATAATAGTGCTGGTCCATGTCTTTGAATCTTATTTCATATCCGTTTTTGTAAGTATTCCACAGGTGTTCTGTGTTCAGTCTTACGAACGGTGTGTAATAGTTCACTATTTCCAGTGCATCGTTTCCCGGTATATATCCGCTCAAGGACCATTCGAGAGGTTCTGGAGCTACGTTGTCATTTAAAAATTCTTTAGTTCCTTTTCCTGGAATGATAATAGGTTTTTGAGACACCTCGGCACTTCCGCTTTTCTCGTAGGTCTCTATCTCAAGAGGAATAAACCACATATATTTTGGTATGATGATTGTCGGATTATCTATCAGAGTTCGGGCCATTTTTACGGCTTCCGGATATCTCCTTATTACCGCCTGGTTTAATGGTATCATTTGCTGTCTCCTATGCCGTTCCACTCATGAATTGTGTTATTCTTGTTGCGTTGCTTATATTTTGTTTCAGTGCTTCGGAAGTTCCTTTGTATGCCAATGCCCTTACTTCCTGCATTCTTGCATTGTTTCCTACACTGAATGATTGATTTATAACATAACTTGCCGGAGCGTTTGTGTTGTTTGTTACTCCTGCCGGTAAGAATGCACCTGCAAGGTCCGCTACATTCTTTACTGCGAATACCCAGTCATCCGGTGATACCTGTGTTATCTTTCCGCCTGGTGAAATTACTCCATCTTCTATTTCCGGTACGTTACTTAAATCCCAGTCAATATAACTTTGGAAATGAGATTTATGAACTCCATTCTGGATAGCCTGTTTTACGAGTTCTTGTGTTTCGTCAGAATACATATGAAGAGGACGAGCTGCTTTATATGGATTTTCTTCTTTTAATTTTTCAATTACTTTTTTGTATTCAATGTTAGCTGTCTGTTTTTTTGCTACTTTGCCTGGCAGAGAGTTTTCCCATCTGCGTTTTATTGATTTTTTAATTATTTCTTTTACAGTTCCCCAGTCTCCTTCAAGTGCTGCATTGAAAACATCAGCCAGTTCTTCCAGAGATTCGAACAGGTGGTCAAGGGCCTTCTGACCGAGTTCTTTGAAGAAGTCTTTGAATTTTTCAAGTCCGTTCTGGAACTTCTCGCTTTCAAATATTTTTCTGAATTTATCTATTGCCGCCATGAATTTATCTGACAGACCTATTTCATCCATGTGTTTTTTGAGTTCTTTTAAGTTATATAATATATATCCGAACAATGACCTGTTTCCGCTTGCGTATGCCATTAAGTCATTTATCAGTAACGCGATAGCTCCGCCTACGACAACACCTTTAAGACCTCCAAGCGCAGCTTTTAATAGATTTACTCCACTTATTAATGCCTTTATTCCGCCTGCTACCTTTGTTAATTTTAAAGCTGCAAATCCGACACCTACTTTTATTATTATCTTGTCCAGGCCTCCGAAGTGATCTATAAGGCCTTTGATATATGGTGTTACTTTACTTATAAATCCGCCGACTGCGTTTACCACAGTTCCTACAGTCTGTGCGACTCCTGATATACCTTTTCTTATGGTTTCTCTGTTTTCGATGAGATAGTTTTTTATCTTTCTTACTGTCGGAGTAAGTGCTGCGCCAATTTCACTGCCGAGCAGTTGCACGATTGATTTTCCTGCTTCCTTTACGCTCTTTATTTCTGCAGAGAATATTGCAGCCTGTCTTCTGTTTGCGTCTGTTACAAAGTTTAATTTCTTTGCTTCTTCGAGCTGCTGGTTCAGGCTCTTTCCGGACAGTTTGAGACTTTCGTAGTATTCTTTTCCGGCGCTTCCAAGAATGTCTCCGACAAGTGTTGCTGCAAGCTGCTGGTCTTCCATCTGGTTTGCCTGGTTGAATACGGACCGCATTCTTGCTTCACTATCCATTTCTGCGAACTCTCCGTAATCAAGGCCCATCAGACCAAGATTCTTTGCCAGGTTGTTGTCTACGCTTCCGGTCTTGAGGTGCTGCATTTTATTTTCAAGTGATGTTAAAGAGCTTATAAGACCGTTTGCAGATACTCCGGCTATGTTGCAGGCTGTTTTCCATCCGGCCATTGCCTCTGTAGACATTCCGACTGCCTGTGACATTTTGATTTCCTGTTGAGCCAGGTTTCCTGCCATGGCAGCGCTCGCTACTAATGCTCCGGCCATTCCTGCAATTCCGGTTATGAGTTTTTTTGATGACTGTTCTAATTTAGACAGTTCTGCCCTTGCTTCTGCGAACGAGCCTTTGTCTACTATCGCTTTTACGTTATATCCAAATCCACTAGCCATCTATCTTTTCTCCCATGATTCTTTGTGCTTCTCTTTTTGCCCTTATACAACGAAGTCCGTCACACAAATCGTCTATGTCTACCGGTTGTCTTGAGTATTCTGAACAGAAAGAATAATAAAGCCATATAAAGCCGTTAGGCACTATACGTTTTATTGCATTTTTAGCTCTAATTGATCCGATGTCTGCTCCACCTCCGACCGAGCTTTCTTCGAAGGTCTCATGTATTTTTTTATGATAAATCCGTACACTGTATCTGCTAGAGCCCATAAAGCCAGAGGTTCTTTCTGGAATAACGGGATACCTTCCAGTCCGTCTTCTCTGTTGCTCAATCTGAACGATTCCTGTTCTCCGTTCGGACAAGTTACCTTTACGCTTTTTCCTTCTATGCACAAACGCAGGATGTGTACTTTTCCTTCAAAGCTGGAGTCTTGAATTACCCGGCAGATTTCCATAACGCTTGCCGTATTAATACCTTCCGGGAACTCAATTTTAAATTGATCAAGATATGCAGCGTCTTCTATTACTGCATCTTCTATCTGTTGAAGTCCTTCTTTATAGACTTCTCTGGTTAAGGTTAAAGCTTCCATTTCTCTATTCCTTCCTTAATAGTTTTTTTTAGTTTCCGCTGCCGTCATCATCCGGAACGTATTCTCCGTAGTTCCATACTACTGGATAGTCTGCTGCATCGTTGCCCTGTATGATTCTGTTCGGTAAGCTCTTTACAGTACAAGAGAGGTATGTGTCTCCGTCTGTCTTGCCGTTGATTTCCTGTGTGATACGGATTGTTCCTCCGACACTGTCTCCTGCAGAGCGAAGATACTTTGCTATCTTTACCATGTCATCGTCACCATTTGTTGCAGTAACGTTGAATGTCAAAGAACCTGAACGGTTGTTGTTTGTGATTGTGATGGTGTTTCCGTTTGCAAGTGCGATAATTTTTGAGTTATCCATCAGCTGCTGGTCCTGGACCATCTGACCTTCAAGTTTAAATCCACCGATTGTTGTTGGTTCTCCACCTTTCCATAAAGGATGGATGAGTGTGATTGTAAACTGTCCGGCTGCAATTACTGTATGATTTGCCATATTTCATTCTCCTTATTTACTTGGCTGTGTTACGTACAAAGTTCCATAGATAGTAACAGAGCGGATTCTGTCAACGTATGAAGCCTGCCAAGCGTCTGGTACGATGATTGCATCTGCGCTGTTCTGTAACTGCGAGAATACCGGTGCTGTTATGATAAAGTCTGCAAGTCTTCCGAATGATGTAAAATCTTTTACGATGTCAGAAAGAATGAGAAGCAGTGCCTGGTACTGTTCGTTGTTTCTGAATCGGTTTCTCTGTGTGATGTAGTTTGCAGCTTTAATTTTGCACATATATTCGATGTAGCATTTTATCCATTGAGCACCTACGACTGTTCCCTTGAGTGTCATAGAGCCTTCTGTTACTACATTTTCTGTACCGTCTCCTACCCATGTGTTGTAGCCGATTTTCTGATCGTCAAGAGCAGCCTTGTCTACTTCACTCAAGTTTTCTCGGTTGCCTTCTGCATCTAATGGACCGCTGGCACTGATAGTTCCGAATGCGTGCATATCGACATCGTTTCCTATCGGTGTTCCTGACGGATTGATTGTTGCGAGTGAATCTCCGAGCTGTGCAAGAGCAGCGTTGATTGTTGTGTCCGGATTGTAGATAACTCTTGCGTCTGCATTCACTCCTTTCAATGCTGTTATCAAAGCGCTTGACTTTGTAAGAACGTTGTTATCGCTTGTTCCTACTAAGAGCATTGAGTACAATGGGTCTGCAAGACATAACTGTGCAAGTGCTACCTGTAAATCAGAATAGTCTGCTGCTGCCGCAAATCCGAGCTTGAAATAAGCATAGTATTTGTATGCCGCATACACATCTTCAATAGGTGCTGTTGCGTCTACAGTTGTAGTGCCGCCGTTTCCATCATCTACCGTTGTGTCTTCGTCATATAACGCTATGGCAAGTGTAGATGTTCTTGCAGAATTGAAGAATGGTACGAGCCATTTCAATAAATCACCGCTTGCGATTGCGTCATAGTTATTTGCGTTCAATTCGATTTTCATTCCTGCTGCAGGTGTCTGCACTCCGGCAAGGTTTGCTGTCGCAAGTGTTACATTCATGAAAATGATTGCACGAGAATAGTTTTCGCCTGCTATCGGTTCTATTACCGTTTCGATTGGAAACTGTACATTGACCTGTGCGATACTTCCTTTAAAATCAGACATTTACTTGTCCTCCCATTTCTATATTTGTTAATGGCCGCTGGTTTGTTTCCAGCACGTCATACCACAATATTGAAAGCCCTGGCACATTCCATGCCACGACCGTATTGTTTCCATCCTGATAGAAGTCAGACGGAGTTGCCGTCATGTCTTCCTGCAGAATCGCTCCATGCACTTTTTCTAATTGTGCCTTTACGTCTGCTCTCAATGGCCACATCGCTACGCTTTGTGCAAGCTGTTCGCTCTGTGGTCCGACAAACTGTAATTCTATTACGGCCTTCTTCAATGACACTACACAGTTTGCCGTTGTATTAGTTCCTGTCGGAAGCTCTGTATAAAAAGGTGCGCACCTTGGTTGATTGTTCTTTATCCTGTACGCACACCAGTTCTCTACGTTTGCGCCTGTTCTCTGTGGATTCCACCAGTTGCCCTGTTTAGGAACAATGTACTTTTCATCAACAGAAAGAATTGCCGCCAAGATTCCACGTAGCGTTGTCTGATTCAGTTGCATTGTTTCCTACCACCTTCTGAAGTCCGTACCGGTAGAAGCCGCCTTCATAACTCCAGTTATTCGTATCGTTGATTCTATAGACCGAGCCTTCCCAGTCCATAAACTTTCCGTCCAAGTCTCCGGTCCTTGTCCACAGTTCACGTCCGTCTGTCTCTACAAGGTTTCCGTTGCTCTCTTTTACACCGCCGCCTCTTGTGTTCTGGAACACTCCGATTATCGTCTGTGTTATCAGCTTGCCGTCTCTGTCTACGACCTTCGTCCATCCTCCGTTCACCTTCGGGGTCATGTCATAGACAGTTATCGTTCTCTGCTGCTCCGGCCATGCAAGGAGCATATCGCCATATATTCCTGACATCTACGCTCCTTATTCTTCAATTACATATTCAAGGGAATTCAGTAATTCTCCGGTGTCTATAAGCGGAGTATCACTTCCTTTGTATTTAATAGTCATTTCACTGTTTGGAGCAGTGCTTTTGTAGTAATCGCTTCTTACAAACTCCTGTACAGCACCTACTGCCATTGTTCCTAGTTTGGACCAGTTTGCAGGTTCTCCTTCCTTTACCTTATCAAGCTGGATTTTTATTTCTTTCGACAATTCGTCTTTCTTCGAGAGGATTCCTTCTTCGATGAACGGTCTTGCCGGTATTTTTGCATCACCGAATGACAGTTTCTTTGCAAGTTCTGAATTCTCTATAGGCTCTGTGTTCTGCGGGTCTTTTTCTCCGTTATAGCCTTCGTATTCACCCTTTTCGTTTTTGTGCATTACAGGAGTGTGGTATTTTCCATCCAGGAAACCTACCCACACATTTGCGCTTGCTTTTTCTACATAGCTTTTGAGTTCATCCATTACCATGCCGAGCTTTGTCATTTCAAGTTTCAGATTAAGCATAAATACCAAACCTCTCCGGAACACCCTGTATCATTATCAGTGCCTTCTGTCCGAATAAATTGCTGTTTAATTGCTTTATTCCTTCCTGTGCGTCCATATCGCCGAACGAGAGGGAAGTTCCTCCGATACTCTTTGAAGTAAGGGCCATCCCGCCGTTACCCATGACACCTACGGCCGCAGTTGGATTTGTGTCGAGAAGATACCATGCTATCAGCAGATTTAATAACAGGGTTCTTTTCTGTGTTCGTATTGGTTCTGGCATTATTGCCCAGCATGATAAAACTCCGGAATACATAACAGACACTATTTCATACGCTGTATTTATGTCCGTATCTGTGAGAGTAGGGAAGTTACTTGCGAATTTGAATTCCTGTACTGTCATGTTTCCACCTTCTTTTATTCTTCTTCCTTAAGAGCTGCAATTAAAGCAGTTTTCTTCTGGTTCGGGTTTATGCCCTTTTCTTTTGCAGCTTCCTGAAGTTCTTTATATTCCATTGTGTCGTATTCAGAAGTTTCTTCTTCAGTTTCTTCTTCGACACTTTCTTTTTTTGATGTCTGATTGAGTTGAGCTCTCAATTCTTCGTTTTCTCTACGAAGTCTTTCTGCTTCTGCATTTGCGTTGTTGATCTGTTGAGCTGCCGGCACATACGATGCCGGGATGTGATTCAGGATTCTGTATTTCTTCTGATTTACAAGTTCTCTGAACCTTGGTTCACAGTTGTTTAATTTTTCAAGTTCTCTTTCTGTTATTTCACAGAGGTTTTTCATTTCACCCTGGGCATAACTTGAAGGTACTGTCTTACCGATTGCCGAGAATGTTACAGGGTACTGATAAAAAGATTGTATATATTTCATTGTCCTATGCTCCATAAAATTAAAAATAAATCTAGGAAGAGGGCCTTCCTCTCCCTAGATTGTCCTTCTATCCCTTACGAAATAGTGTAAGCTGCTGTCAACACATCAGAGTCTTCGTATCCATTTTTGATTGCGATTGCTTTGATTGTTGTTGTTGCAGATACTGTGATTGCAGAGGTGTATTTTGTACTTGCTTCTGTTGGAGTGTTTCCATTAGTTGTGTAATAGATATCAGCTCCAGATGTTGTTGTTGCAAGTTCTACACTCTGTGTTCCTTCATAAGAACCTGCAGCAGGAGTAGCTGTTGGAGTAGCACAAACTCTCTGTGTTGTTCCGAAGCCTGTGTATACTTTTACTGCGATTCCTACAGGTGCAAATACTCCGGCAAATCTGCGGAGAACTGCGTGCTGCTGGTCATATGAGTTTGGATATACTGGATATGTGAAGTTCTCAAGAGGAACACCAAGCAAGAGCATATCCTGTTTTTCGTCATTTGGTCCTGCTCCGATTTCCGGTGCAGTAATAACGAGTTTATCACTCTTTGAGTTGTTGAAGTCTGTGTCTGCTGCAAGGAATGGGTCTGCAAAGAATTCTACCTTTGGTTTTGAACCGTTCTTTGTCATGCCAGCTTCGAAGTTTTCTTCAAAAATCTTGAGTGGAGACTTTGCTTCGTAAACATCAGAATATGGTGTTGATGTAAGGATGTTGTATGCCTTTGGTGACATTGCTACACGAATTACATCGAACTTGTTCTGTGAAGCGTCCATGAAGTCTGTTACGGCCTTTGCGAGTGCCTGGTACATTGTGTGACCTTTTGTAGTGTCACTGTCATCTGCGAGGATTTCTTCGAGTGTTGCACCGCTCCAAGATGTTTCTCCGTTGACATCCAATAAACCGAGTGTGTTTGTTGCAGGGTTTCCATAGTATGTCAAGTAGTCTGTGATCATGTCGATTACATACTGTGCATACTTCTGTTTTTCTGCCATGAGTGAACCGGCAAATGGAGAGCCGTTGTCACCCTTTGCTCTTTCCATTTCTTCAACAGTAAAGTTGTAGAATACTTTAATGTTGATGATTGCAGAGCTCATGATTCCACCCTGTACGTTTACGTTCTGCTTAAGGTTTGCAGCTACTGTACCGGCTTCGTCAATTAATCCCCATCCGCTGTATGCAGCAAGCTGAAGGTTCTGTACTTCTGCCCATGGGTTTGTTCCGCCAAGTCTCTTTACGAGATCACGTGCGTGACTGTAAAGAAGAGGCTGTTTGAATAACTCTGGGAAGTACGAAGCATTCCATGGAGAAATTGTCTGCATAGAGATTAATTCTCCAGAGTCACCTACGTAACTCTTGATACCACTCTTTGCACACATAACATCGTATTTACCGGTTTTTACGTTGAAGCGTGGTTTCATGCTTACGAGGGCAGGGTTCTTTTTGAACAATGATTCGATTTCCGAATTGTTACCTACAAGGTTTCCGAGTACAGCATGGTCTCCTACATAGATAGGATTGTTTACTGCACTTGCAGGGATTCCATAGTGTGGGTCGCTTGCACGACCAATCTGCAAGGTAGCGTCACGAAGGAAGCTATTTGCTTTTCCGTCTCTTGCTACCATCTTCTCGGCTATCTTACCGAGTTTTTTGAATTCTGATGAACAGTCTATTCTCATTTCTGTTGTCTCCTATTATGAAAGCCAGATATAAGCGCCGTCATCTGTTACTTCGACTACTGTTGCGCCTGCGAGCAATGTATGACTTGCATCTGCGTCTGAAGCTACAAAGCCAATAGCACCTGTTGCGTTTGCGAACTGTACTTTGTATCCGAGAACAGGGTTTTTGCCTTCTTCCCAGCTCTGTACTTTTACAAGGCCCTTTGTAATAAATGCACAAGGCATTCCTGCAAGATATTTGTCTGGATGAGCTGGTGCGTTCTGTGCGATTGCATCGTCAAATACGACAATTCCGCGTGTTACATTTGAGCCGCCATTACCTGCTACAATCTGTGAAGGTGTTGTCGATGATGCAGAACATACTACACCAAATTTCAAACCGCTAGACTGATTTGTAGCGTCTACAATTCCACCGAGTTTGAGGTAGCCTTCCTGCAATGGCACTGCCTGTGCATTGAGTTTTAACTGACCTTTAAAACCGATTGCTAATGAAAGATTAGAATCCATAGTCTATCTTCCTCCTTCTTTGATTTTTGCAAACATAGCGCCAATGCTTCCCTGTGCCGCTTTGTTTCCGTTGATTGTTACTGGAATACGTGGAGCGTGGTCCGTTACGACTTCCTCGTCTTCTTCTTTTTCTTCTTCAGCTACTTCTTCTCCACCGTCTGTTGCTCCACAATCTTCTGCCATTCGTTTCTTGATGAACTGATAGATTTCTTCAAGAGTATAATCAGAGTTTGCGTCTGCATCCTTTGTGTCCGGGGCAGCAGTTTCTTCTACCACTTCTTCTGCAGATTCTTCAGTTTCTTCTCCTGCGTCTGCAAGACCTTCTGTTGAAGTTTCTTCCACAGTTTCTTTGGTTTCTTCTTCTGCTGGTGCTTCTGTCTGCGGAATGTCTTTCATAGCTTCTGTGTCGAGCTTTTCAAACAAATCTGCAACCATTGAAGCAGCTTCTTTAGCTGTTGCTGCATCCTGTTCTTTGATAGATTTGAAATCTTCCAAGAACCTGTCGAGCTTGCCTTTGTCTTCTTCGTCCGGAAGGTCCGCTGTAAATGATTTTAACTCATCTACTTTTGCCACGATTTCTTCGTCAGAGAGTGTGTCTTTCTTTTCAACAAGTTCATTGAGCTTGTCTCGAAACATTCCCATATCGTTATCTGTGGTCTGCGTTCGCTTGCGGGCAAAACGAAATAAACCAGTCAATAATTTCATTGGTTTTCTCCTTGTGTTATTAATTAATCTTTCTTCTCGTCTTTTACGAACAAGAGTAAGATGTCATTGACTGCTGTTACACCGATTGTAATTGCACAGATGATTGCTCCGTACATTACCGGCTGGAAATATGCTACAAGAGCACTTGATACTGTTCCTGCACAAGTTACGAGTGTAGAAATAAGACCGTACAATTTCTTTCCCATTGCTTTCCTCCTATACATATATAGTCATTTTTATCTGACTTATTTCCTTACCCTGTCAAAGACAGAGCCTTTTACTATTTCAAAAATTGATTTGACTTTTGGTTGAACATCGGTTATATTATTTATTGAGGCGTGTGTCTGTTTATCAGCTCCGCCACTTATGGCTGACTTCTCGTCAGCCTTTTTTAATTCCATAACTTCGATTGTATAAAGTCTATTCCCATGTTGTTTCGAGTTTTTTACTGTTATCCAGGCACTCGCGTTGTTTCCTTCACAAGTTTTAAAATCCTTTCTAAAACGTTTCATGTCGAGAACATTCGGGTCATTATCTCTATCTGGATGAATGACTTTTAGATTTGCATCTGGGAATAATTCTCCAATGCGTTCTGCTGCATCATAGTGTTCGTCTACACTAAAACCATTAACTAATGATTTATTGAGTGCTTTGTCACATCCCATTTTTTCTGCAGAGTGATTTGAAAACAGAACTTTTCCGATTTCTTTATTGTTTATGAACCCTTGATTAACCAACGGAGCAACCTCTTTATAAAGATTTGCTCTTTTTTTATTCTTTATTTCTTTTGGTATTTTTTTTGCTTCTGTGAGATCGTCTTCTTCTTTTGTGTGGTCCTTTTTTGCGTTCTGGTTACCTATTGGAGCTCCGTCTGTTGTCTTCACTAAATCGAATACACTCTGGTCCTTTGTTTCCGGGGCATTGTCAAGTACTACGGCATCTTCACCACCGCGGCCGTTCGGAAGCAGGGCCAGGTGGTTTACTTCTGTTATCTCTTTCATGATGATGTCGTATGGTTCTCCGTTCGGAGCTGTTCCCTTTTTCCATTCAAATACTGCTATGTATCCTGGAGACAGTTGTATTTCTCCGTTGTCGTATGCCTTGAGAGCTTCATCGTCATACATCATTACTGTGGATTTTATACCCACTTCGTTCTTGTCTGATAAATAATCGACTTCCGGATTTTCTCCTGTGTATCCTACCGCCAGGTCTCTGAAGTTCTGTCCGTCTACCGGTACTCTTGGATGGTGATGTGTTAATGGCAACATCTTGAACTTATCACAGGCTGCAGCCAGTACAGGGGCCGGTCTGTATACTTTGTAGATGTCTTTTTTCTCTACCCAGTCCGGAGCTCCGTTCCCTGGCATTGCTACCCTTAATGTTGGTAGTTCATCGTATGCATAGTCATATAATCCGCTTACTGCTATTCTTATGTTCTTAAGTTCTGCCATGTTCCGTTCCTTTATAAAGAGAGGGAGCTGGTAGCGAACCGGTGTACCAGCTCCCATTTTCAAGGATAATAAAATGAAAAAAACAAATTATATTTGCCTATATATATAGTCATTTTTTTTCTGCTTTTTAAAAAAAACACTCTCCGGTGGAAGCTTCGCAGAATGGAGCATTTATTCTGCAGGAAAAGGCCGGAGAGTGAAACTTGCGTTTTTTATGTTAAATTATATTATTTTTCAGGAGATATCATTTGTTTTACTGTCTTGCTCCATAGCTCCCATTCTTCTACTAATTTCTCGTATTCTATGATAACTTCTGCAGCGTCCTTGAGGTCCGTAACCTGCGGCAGTTCCGGTCTCTGTGGTTCTGGCGGCAGAACTATATCATCCCTTTTTTGTCTGTTTGTTACACAGCTTGTTGTTAGTACTGATAACAGAATTAATAATGCTGCATATTTCTTCATCTGTCTTTGCTCCCTTTAATGCATTTTTTATCTCTTTGTTTTCTTTTTCTATCTGCTGCATTTCTTCCAGGTGGTTCAGCACGAAGGTGAGATCACTTTTCAGCTTTGTGTTGTTCTTTACAAGTTCTGCTATCTCTCCCTTCTGCCTGTCTATCTGTTTTTTTCTAAAATATGATAATAAATATAAAATTGTAATTATTACAAAAAAGAAACAAAAGATTGCTATATTAATCTTCATCATAGGCTGCCTTCTTTGTGAACTTGTCCAGGGCCGTATTCAAAGAGATGTCTCCGAATATCGCTGCTACTACAGCACCAACTGTACAGATTTCACCTATGGTTGCTTCGGGGAACTTGCCCAGCCATTTTAATACTGCAAAGCCGATGATTAATATTACATCTACCACCTTAACGATAAGTGATACAGTCTTTGCTTTGATTTCTTTCTTTTCTGTTTTGATTTCTTCTCCCATTAAAAGCCTCCCGATATTGTCAGCACTCTCATTGTTACCGGTTTGCCTTTGTTTACGCATACCGAGTTTTCAAGAGAGTTGAACTTTATCTTTCCTTTTTCTACACCTACCCAGTGCGATTTGCCGTTGTATGTGTATTTGACCGGTGTCCGGTCCTTTATGCCCTTGAGTGAGCTTATGGCTACATACTCTACAGAGCAGTTTCTTCCGGTCAGGTACTTTGTGGCCGTTGACCAGTAAACAGTACAGTCCGGGTCCAGGACCTTTTTGTCTATCATGTCTGCTACGGTCATTATTGCTTCTGTATCGTCCGGTTCTATGCCCAGACACCACATCAGTGTAAATGCACAGCAAGCGTAGTCTCTAATTGATTTTAATTTCGGATCGTGGAACCTCTGATACAGTTTTTCTGCAAGTGTCTGTGGATTTTTCATCTTATGCCTACCTTTACAAAAACGAAGGCTACTATCCCTGATATCACTGCCGATACTAAAGGATTGAGCCACCTGTCTACGTTCTTCTCGATTTTCTTTTCGAGATTCGATAGTCTTATTTCCTGCTGGTTCGTCTGCAGTAATATGTCTGTTACTGCATCCAGTTTCTTTTCAATCTGGTCTAGTCTGAATTCGATTGTTTCTTCGTTCATCTTTCCCACCTGTATTTATAGTCCTTTTTATTCATGACCATAAAAATCTATTTTAATTACACATTTTGCGTTCTTCTTTTCATAGTAGTTCATTACGTGTATCTGCCGTACGATTTGCCAGTTATCATCGGCCAGGAGCTTTGCGTCCTGCAGAAGGTCCATGATAGAGGACACCTGGTTATCACTGTCTCTGCGGATGTAGTCTCCATGATAAAAATCCAGACTAATAACTACCGGATAATCTATAAGAGCCGGAATCGGCTTCATGCGGCATATCTGCGAGTTTAATTGGAGCATAGCGTCTGTATGCCATTTCTGATGGGCCTTGCTTGGAATCATGTATCCTGTTCTCGTTCTGATTTTTGAGTTTTTCTTTGATGGTGTTTCTCCGATAATCTGAAACCGTATCATGACTTTTTTATACCTCTTTTAATCACTTGACCATTCAACAGGAACAAGTCCACACCGGCAGTTATAATCATCTACTTCGGGTGGAAGGTTTCTGACATCGAATATCTTGCCGTTCAGTTCCTTATGCGATTTTCTTACTCTGCCGTCATTACTTGTCACCCATTTTACTTTGGTTACTCCGGCATTCTGGAAGGTAGAAAGGGTACAGGCTTTATTAAATCTCTGCATCTGGTCTCTTGCAAATAACCTTGTGACGTTCAGGCCTGTCTCGTATGCTTCCTTGCTTAAGTCATCGAGTTTCAGTTTGTCAGAACGGCCTTCTGCATAATCTATAATCCTTCCGAGTATCTTTCTTTTTATGTAGTCTTCTTCACCTTTGATTCTTTCAAGTGAATTGTTCAGATAGAGCCTTCTTATGTTCTCCAGGTTCTGTTCGAAGAACTTCTCTTTGTCTATTGAGTATGATATTATCAGCTTCCTGGTTTTATCGTCTGCATCTTCGAATAGTCTTCCCAGGTAGTCTTCCTGTTCTGTTTTGAAGATGTTCTCTACTGTCTGTACGAATTGTCCGGTTTCTTCCGGCTGTTCTTCCTGCAGCCATTGTGTTTCGAGTGTGTTTGCTATCGTATTCAGATTGATACGGCCTATCATCTTTTCGTTTTCTTCTGCTAGCTTTTTTCCTTCTTCCTCGAAGAACTTCATGAGTGCTTCAAGGCTATCGTCTTCTGGAGCACTGTCGAGTGTGATGTTATTCTGGACCAGCTGTTTTTTAAGGTCCTTTAATAGTTTTCTGATTAATACCTTGTATCTTGCAAAGAGAACTCTCTGCAGCCGGTCTTGTATTGAAAATAAAGGACGCGGGATTCCCATTCTTTTCATGCGTAAAAATCCCGCCTTTGTCTTTGGTGAGTATATATATCCGTTCAGTTTAAATGGATAACTCATTTTTTTTACTTTCCTTCTTTCAACCACTTGTATGTTGTTTTTAATACCGGAGCGATTTTCTTTATTTCTTCGTCTGTCGGATTACTGTTCGGTATGCCTGTCATCCAGGTAGATACCCTTATTCCTGCTATCCTGGCTATCTCATCCCAGCCAAGTCCACTTGCCACTTTCTTCTCCATGATTCTTCTGAATACGTCTCTCATTTTTCTATACCTGCCTTGTTTGTTACTGCTGCAATCATTATGCCGTCTGTTATAAGTTTATGAGCGAGAAGCCTGATATGTTCTACCGATGATTTGTATGCTTTATCAGAGTTTCCTTTTACTGTGTTCCACATAAAAATTAAATCTTCATTTATCAGTGTTATATCATCGAATGCTTCTTCTATCTGTTCTTTGATATACGCATACGCTTCGTATTCAGAACCTGGTTGTTTTGTTATGGCCTTTGTCTCGAAGTCTATGGCATTCTTTATCAGCTCATTGAGTTTTTCAGTTTCTACAGCTTCCATTTTCCTTTTCCCTGGTCCTGCGATTAAATACTTGTCAATGTAATCTTTATTGACGAGATACCTGCTTTTCCGCTTGATGGTGTGATTGTGATTGGTTCTATGTATGTTGAGACATCAATTGTTACATCTTTTGTCTCTGTTACGACAGTTGCTGTTACTTTCTTCATTGCGTCTTTACCTGATGATGGTGTTATGACTGTCTCGCTAGAAGTAATCGACACCGCTTTGTTGTCTTCAAGTGAAGGGTTATCACTGTTCATTGCTTCACTGAATGTGAGGTCCTTTACGTCCTCTGGTGGTCTGAAGCCTGTTGGTTTTAATACTTCCTTCAAGGGAAGTTTTGAGTTTGATACATTTGCACTCATTGTATTATTCTCCTTACCATTGTATTTCTTCCGGACTTTCTGCATCCGGTCCGTTACTCATTTCTCGGCCCTGGTTCATCTGTTCCCACATCTGGTCATCCATTCCTTCTGTGTCACCCATTGAGAGTTCCTGCATTGTTTCTTCGTCCAGGTCTGCGCTTGGTATGAACTTATGAGCTGTCTTTACTGCAGTGTCTAATGGCACTCCCATTGCTACGAGTTGTCCTGCTATTCCGGTGAATGTCTGTCCGAGCTGGGCCTTGTCCTGTTCTGACAGTACGTATCCGTTGTCTGCCTTGATTTTTACTTTTTCTGCAAGTGTAGCCTGTTCACTTGTCTTTCCAAAACATGACCACACCAGGAGCTTGATACAGTTCTTGAAACTTGGAGAAACTGTATTGAAGAGCAGACGAATCATCTCGCTTTGTTTGAGTGTTACGTCTTCTCTGTTATCGCTTGCAAGTCCTGTGGCCTTTTCTTCAAAGAGTATTGATTCTGCTACACCCGAACTTGCACATAAAGCGAGACGTGATTCGTTCAGAAGGTCCCTGTATCCGCTGTATGTTCTTTCAAGTATTTTTATTTCACCTACCGAGTTTACGGCCCTTGGATTTGTCATGGACCATTCTCTCATCTGCCGTTCGTTTTCTTTGAAGAACTGCTTTGCAAAATCCGGACCGTTTTCTACTATCAGTCCGTCTGCTGGCATTGAGTGATACATGAGACTTGACTGCTGGGCCATTATCGGAAGCGACATCTTCATTATCTGATAGCTTTCAAAGTCTTTTATCCAGCCTTCAAAGTCTGACGTACTCCATCCCATCTGTTGTATTGCTCCCCAGAACGGAAGTTTCTGCGGCCTTACCATTGCCATTCGTTCTGTTGATACGCGTACACCGCCAAGCGGTATAAATAGCGACTTTGCGTACAGATAGTCCTGTGCAGTTATGTTGTATTCCGGTACGAATACACAATTCCATCTGTCTGCCGTAATCCAGTATTTTATAAAGTCCTTGTCTTTCTTTAATGTCTTGAACACTTCTTCAAGTGATTTCTGGAAGGTCAAAGGATTGTCGTTGTCTAGTACAGGGTAGGTTATTGCTCCACCGAATATAAGGGCCTGTGTTATGGCCTGTGCATATGCTTCACTGAATCCACAAGTTTCTGCATAGTCTTCAAGTCTCTTTATATCGTCCGGATTCATGTCGGCACACTCAAAGTGTATTCCGTCCAGAGACAGACATCCTGCCTTCTTGTTTATGATCCTTGCCGGTACACCACCATTTGCGTAGTAGCTTGTCGCTTCGTTCGGTGTCATGGATACCGGTATAAAGCTGCCAGTCTGCATTCCAGGGTCGATATCTGTTCCTATTCCTGATACCGGATTGTAGTATCCGTCTTCTACTATGCCTGGTGTCTGACGGAGCTTTTCATTCTTGATCAATGTTTCCATGCGTTCTTTTAATTTTGCAGGGAAGTCAAGAATGAGGCTCTTTCTCATTTCTTCTGCAGTCTGTGTTCCGGGCCTTGAGTCCTTGACTATGGCTGCCATTTCATCTCTGATTGCTTCCAGTTCTGAATTATCGAGAGCTATCAGTTCGTATCCGTCCTGTGTCTCTGCACATTCACTTTCGTGCTTTGCTATGATTGAGAATATGTTTTTATGGTGTTCGTCTTTTTCTGTTCCTACAAGTTCTTTGAAAGTTGCCATTTAAAACCTCTTTCTTATATAGTCATTTTTATGTGAAATCGAACTCTTGCTGGTTGCTTTCTTTTAATCTATATCCGATTCTTCTGTATTCTTCGTATACTGGTTTCCAGATGTTTTCACACTGTTTTCTTTCTGTAGGCATTAATATCTGCATGATATCTAATTGCTTTTGTAAATCCAAACTAAAAGGGCAGCCTTTACATCCTGTTCTTTTGAAGTTGTATGGAGAATAATAAAGCTCGCATAATTGTATTTTTTTCTCTAAAATAAACCACTCTATGAAACTGTCCGTCAGAGGTTTTAATGGGTGAAACTTTTTTAATACATCATCAGAAAATACAGCACACCCTTTATGTTCTGCTCTTAAGCCACCTTCGTCTGTTCTCATTCCGGTTATTGCTATGGGCCTGTTGTTTTCTTTTTCAAAGGTTCGTGCAGATTCCTTTTTTAGTTTAGTGCAACACTTATCCGACACTTTCAAATTATAATTTTCTGTGAATTGAAATTTCAAAGAAGCAGGGCATAAAAATTTTGTCTTTTCTCCTTGCCCTAGGTAATTTTTAACGGTCTGCCCATTAAAACCACTATGTTGAAAAATTGATAAATAGAGTGAATGCTCTTTGCTTTTAAAAGGATATCCGTACTTGTCTTATATCTGTCTTTGGAGCTATAATTACAATGCGTTTGTCTTTTTTTTTCTCTCTTTCTACAAAATCTACCAGTAGTTTGTATTCTATGCCTGTGTTTATAAATACTCGCGGGATGTTGTTTCCTGGAAGAGCTTCGTCTATTAAATGTGATAGGACCGTACTGTCCTTGCCGCCACTAAATGATATATAGCTGTTCTGCTCCAGGTTATACATATCGTTGATTGATTTTATTTTCTGGATACGATCCATAAGTAAAAACTCATAGTCTTTACCTAGTTTATACTTTTCCTTTGCTTCCATGCTTACATAGTCATTTTTGAATTTGACATATGTCTTTTTATGAAATATGCTTATGGAGTAAAGGAGAATGAAAATGGCAAATAAGTTTGTATCCTGTCGTGCCTGTGGAAACCGGTATCCAAAAGATGATGGCTATGGTTATTTAAACGAGTTTTGTAGTGCAGGTTGTTTTGAAAACTGGTGCAACAGTCATCCTGTTTATTATAAAAAGTCAAAGAGAAAGGGGCGAATTAAAACCTTATGGGCCTTGATTAAATTGGCATTTTTAATCTTTGCTGTTGTTTGGATTATAAAAACTATGTTTAATCCTTAATTCTTATACATTCTGGCCGCTTATGTTCAGATATCCGTTTTCTCTTACGTTCTCTCTTGACAGTTCCTTGAGGTTCAGGAAGTCCGGGTCACTGCGTACGATTCTGTATATGACGTATTCGATTGCATCACAGAAATGGTCCGGGGCTTTTTCTCCCTGGCCCTTCTCCGGTTTTCCGTTGTTGTCGTATGCTCGTACTTTGAGTGCTTCTGACAGTTCATCTGTCTCTTTGCAATTGAACACGTAGAGTAGACCCATGCGGAACAATTTGTTGATATAAAATACACGATCTATTATCCGAGGATTTGTGCTTCCTATTCTACATTGGATTCCGTTGTCGATTATCTGCTGCTTATATCCCTTGATGATTTCTTTTCCTGCACTGTCGGGATACCACAGTATCTGATTTTCATGGTATTTCTGTCTCATGATTGACGGAGCAAGACCTATCTCCGGGAAGCTCCATCCGCACGTGATATAAAGTTTCTTGTCTTTCTTTACGACTGCAGCAGCTTTACTGAATCCGGAGTTTAAGTCCTGGCCTATCTGGATTACGTAGTCATTGGTTACATCGAACGGTGTTATTCTGTGTTTGTTCTCGTCATATTCTGTGTATACGCGTCCTGACTTAAGGTCCACGAACATTCCTTCCAGGTATGCCAGCCGTTCGTTCTCATCGTAGATTGCATAGAGATTCTTTACGTATTGAGGGTCCAGGCTCGTGTTGTTCTTTGTCAGTCCTCGTACGAGGCAGTATGGCAGTCCGTCCTGCTTTAATTTCTGTACTACCTTGTACAGTCCTCTGTATCCATGGACCGTTGAAAAGTACATTATGAACGGCTTTCTTCCATCGGGTAAGGTGAGACGTGTTCGTTCTGACAGTGCTTTGTGCGCTTCTACGGCCTTCATCTCCGGAAGCTCGTCTATCTCGTCACACAGGCAGATGTGGATGTTCGGTCCGTATATGTCTGTCGGTTGTCCTGTGGCTATCAGCAAGAACCGGATGGTCCCTATGGTGATGATGTTGTCCTGCTGATTGTAGGTAAAGATTGAACCGGTCTTTTTGCATATCTTCTCAAGGTCCAGTATGACAGTCTTTTTTAATAACGTTATGGTTGTGCTGCATAGTCCGATTGTTATGTCGCTTCCCTGGTATTCCTTGCATAACTCAATTATCATGAAGACGATTGTGAAGGACTTTCCGCAGCCGTATCCACCACATAAAAAAAAGTATGATATCATTGGAAAGGCTGCCGGAGCAGACAGTATCTGCCTTTGGTGAATGAACGGTTTAATTTCGTTATTCGACTTGTCCTGCATTTGCTATTTCCACCATCTGTGAGTCCAGCAGCTCTTTTGCCGTCATCTTGTCTCCACTCAAGTTTATGTTCAGCGGGTCTGTGTTTGCCATCTGGATTTCCTGTGTCTCTACGTATCCTCGTTCTTTTCCCTTCATACGCAGATACCATTTTGACGTTTTACTGTCTCCGGCCACGAGCTCTTTGAAGATGTTATTTTCTGCCAGGTCCAGCATTGCTTCTTTCTCGGCCTTGATTGCTTCCTCGCATTCTGGCCATTCATGACAGTATTTGCTTACTGTATCCCAGCAGATTTTCGTTCCTTTGATTGATTCGAGTTTCTTCTGTATCTTGCTTATAAGTCCTTGCGAGCCTTGTATGGCTGTGAGTACTTCTTCTTTTGTTATGTTGTGTGCCATTTCTTACTCCTTCCGAGTTTTCGGTTAATCAAGACCGCCAGGGCCTACTTCGAGACCGTTTTCCTTTGCCCAGGTTGTCCATCTTCTACGGATAACGTCAGCATAGTGAGGGTCTAATTCCATAACCCTTGCAATACGTCCTGTCTTTGCACTTGATATGATAGTTGTTCCCGAACCACCGAACGGGTCGAGTACTATGTCTTCTGCCTTTGAACTGTTCTTGATAAGTCTTTCGAATAAACGAACCGGTTTCATTGTAGGGTGATCTTCACTCTTTGCCGGTTTGTCTTCGTAGATGATTGTTGTTTTAAGTTCGTTGTCAAACTTCTTAAGTTCTGCAATGAGCTCGTCTTTATTCATTTTCTTCCAGTCTGCTCTAGTATCATCGAATATAGTTGAGAGGTCTCTGCTGCCTTCCCAATAATGTCCTGCACCTTCTTTCCATCCGTAGAGGCAGTTGTGTGTCACGATTCCGTCTGCGATGTAGTGCTCGTATTGTTCTACGGCTAAACTGTAAACCTTGCCGCTGAACTTCTCGGCTGTTACCATCTGAATTGGTACCCATTTGAAATTTGGACTATCTGCTGGCTTTCCTGGGACCGGCAGTTCCATAAGTCCTGGTATAAGGTTGCAGGCTTCAATGCGTGCAGTAACTCTGCGGCTGTACTTCTGTCTCTTGTTGTTCTCGCAAACAAGCGGGAATTCTGGATCACGTCCGTAATCGGTGAGAAGGTCGTATGCGTGGTGTCGCATTGCTTCCAGGTCCATGTGGTCGTAAATCCATTTTATTTGTTCCTGGGTTCGCTGGTTGTGTTGGTTGTTTACTTTTCCGCGTTCTGTCTCCCAGTGTGTATAAGGGATTCCATATTTGCATGCGAGGTACTGTTCTCCCATCTGGGCGTCAGCCATTGTCGGGAACGTTTCAATGATCCAGGCTTTTTCTGCGTGCTCCTGGTCGTATCTGTGTTTGAGTCCAAATCCGCGGGCATCGTATGTTCTGGTAATTCCTACGCGCCACCAGTTGCCTCGCTTCATGAGATATGTGCAGTATTTCTCTGCTGTGTCCGGTTTGAAACGCACAGAGAATTGGTGGTTATTTGTTGCCTTTGTTACGCGGTTTTTTGCTACATAAACAGAATATAGCAGGCCTTTGTAATCTCTGCTGGCGGTCTTTATTGCGTATCCTCCGTTCTTGTAGCCTTTAACCTGGCCGCTGTAAGTATCAAATGAAATAACGCGGTCCTGCTCTGTGAGGTCCTCGATGTTCTTTTCTCCCTGGGTTGTCAGCACCTTTGTGCCTGCTGGATGGCATGGTTCAT
>Ga0265301_10000857_pt1 | contig 41629 bp, 26 predicted proteins | sample AusTroGonzalo_MG_2_FD_193488 | JGI IMG/M metagenome (GOLD analysis project Ga0265301, IMG submission 193488) | Bovine rumen microbial communities from tropical cattle in Woodstock, Queensland, Australia - Gonzalo_04 | ecosystem: Host-associated > Mammals > Digestive system > Stomach > Rumen ...
CCTACGGCATCAAGGATGGCAATGTTAGGGGCGACCATGCTCACAGGACTTGCGAGATGGTGCTGTTCCCCATTGGTGGCAGTTTCGATATTGAGCTGGACGACGGAGAGAACAAGCAGGTGCTCCATATGGACGACCCTAGCCTGGGTGTTTTCATCCCGCCTTTGGTGTGGTGCCGGCTGATGAATTTTACCCCTGATGCCGCATGCATCAGCCTGGCCTCGGAGGAGTATAGAGCCGAGGACTATATCCATGATTACGAGGAATTTAAGCAATTGATTAGAGATTAAGGATTATCATTCTTCACTCTTAACTCTTCATTCTTAACTACAATTATGACCATTATACCATATTCCGTATATCGAAAGGAGACGTGGGATGAGTTCGTGGAGATGTCGAAGAATGGCACCTTCCTGCTGAAGAGGGGCTTCATGGACTATCACTCCGACCGTTTCTTCGACTGCTCTCTTTTCATCTATGCTGGCATCTCACCCGATGGGGAGTTCAAGGAGAAGAGCCTGACGACCAAAGACCTTGTGGCTGTCTTTCCTGCCAACTGGGACAGGGAGAACCGGACGGTCTATTCGCATCAGGGACTGACCTACGGCGGTCTTGTGGTGATGCCCGATGTGACACAGAAGGAGGTGATGGACATGATGCAGGCTATCCTGCAATACTACCGCGACATGATGCAAGCCCAGCGGTTTGTCTATAAACCGATACCTTATATATATAGCAGCATTCCTTCGGGCGAGGACCTCTATGCCCTCTTCCGTGCCGGCGCACAATTGTCTCGTCGTTTGGTGAGCACTTGTGTATCGATGCGAAACCCAATGAAGATGAGTACATTGCGTATTCGTCAGGCAAGGAAGGCTGTGGAGCATGGTTTCTACATCGACCGTATGACGGAGGGTGATACCAAGACGCTGCAAGAGTATTGGATACTTTTGGAGGAGGTGTTGCAGAAATACCATAATGCCCGTCCCACGCATACGATGCAGGAAATGGCGCTTCTCATGGGAAACTTCCCCAGGAACATCCGGCTCTACATCGTCCGTCACGAGAAGCGCATCGTGGCAGGCGTAGTCATCTTCGAGTGTCGCAAGGTGGCGCATGTGCAATACATAGCCAGCGGAGAAGAAGGACGCGCGTATGGCGCTTTGGATTTATTGTTCCGGCACCTCATTAATGAGCGGTACAAACAGTTTGACTACCTCGATCTTGGTACATCCAATGAGAATGGCGGCCGCTACCTGAACGAAGGCCTTATTTTCCAGAAAGAAGGCTTTGGCGGCAGAGCGGTCTGCTATGATACGTACGAAATTAGCTCCCTCCCTGTTCCCTCTTTGGGGGAGTGCATAAGTGAAAGCACCTTAGCGGAGAAGGGGCACTCCCTCAAAGGAGGAGCGGGGAAGGGGCTTCCCTACCTCGACTTGAAGCGCATCAACAATTCCTTCGAGCCGGAACTAACGGCAGAGGTCACACGTGTTGTACAGGGCGGATGGTATCTGCTGGGGGAGGAGAACGAACGTTTCAGCAAGGCTTTTTCCGAGTTCTGCGGTGCCAGATACTGTGTGCCAACTGGTAATGGACTGGATGCGCTGACGATGATTCTGGTCGCCTATAAACAGATGCTTGGCTGGGGCGAAGGTGCCGAGGTCATTGTGCCCTCCAATACCTACATTGCCAGTATCTTGGCGGTGAGTCGGGCAGGCCTGCAGCCTGTGCTGTGCGAGCCGCGTCTGGAGGACTACCTCATCAACCCCGATTGCATCGAGGAACTTATCACGGAGCGGACAAAGGCCATTATGGTGGTGCACCTCTATGGTCGTGTCTGCGACATGAAACCGATAAACGAATTGGCTGGGAAATATGGTCTCAAAGTCATAGAGGATGTGGCGCAGGCTCAGGGCGTTTCCTACGAGGGCATCCGGGCTGGTCATCTGTGCGATGCTGCAGGCATCAGCTTCTATCCCGGCAAGAACCTCGGGGCATTGGGCGATGCAGGCTGTGTCACAACAGACGATGAAGCTTTGGCTGAGTACGTCCGCACGATGGCTAACTACGGCAGCCGAAAGAAGTACCTGAACGAGATGAAGGGCCTGAACAGCCGCATGGACGAGGTGCAGGCCGCTGTGCTGTGTCTCAAGCTGAAGCGGCTGGATGCCGACAACGAGGCGCGCCGACGGGTGGCACAAACCTATAACGAAGGCATCACCAACCCGCTCATCACACTCCCCACACCACCCGAAGATCCGCAGCAAAACGTCTGGCACATTTATCCCATCCGCACACCGGAGCGCGACCATCTGCGCGAATACCTGTCGGCTGCTGGTATTGAGACAACAGTGCATTATCCCGTTCCACCGCACCGGCAGAAAGCCTACAGCGAATGGAACGACCGCACCTACCCTATCAGCGAGCGCATCCACCGCGAAATCCTGTCGCTACCCATGTCGCAGGTCATGGAGGAAGAAGAAATCCGCCGCGTCATCGAGGCGCTGAACGGATACAATGAATAAATGGAAGTGAATTTTAATAACATCCTTTAGTCAACAATTATGAATAACTCTATTTTTATGCGGTTGATGGCTGGTATTCTCTTCTGTGTACTTCCGATGTTTACGGCGTTTGCAGAAGCTGCTGACTACGCACACGCAGTCAATACACTTATCGGGTCTGGCACCACCCACGGACTGGCCTCTGGATACATTTGCCCGGGTGCAACCTATCCTCACGGTATGGTACAATTCACACCTACATACTTCGAGAAAAACGCCGGATTCGTGGCAAACCAGTACAGCGGCGGAGGATGCTATAACCTTGGCAACTTCCCCATGTTCCCTTTGAAAGGAAACCTGAAAGAGTCGCCATTCGACATGAGAAAACCCAAATACAGTGTGACCGAAGAACACGGACATGCAGGGTACTATCGTGCGATGGTCAATAAGGATGTGCTGGCAGAACTGACAGTAGCAGAACGCTCTGGCATGGGACGCTTCACATTCCCGCAGGATGCAGAGACAGGAACCATCATCATTGGCTCTGGACTTGCTTCAACACGCATTTATCAGGCGGCAGTAGCCATGACAGACGAGAGCCATTTCGAGGGATACGCCACAGGTGGCAGCTTCTGTGGTGAGGCCTATCCTACACCATACAAAGTGTATATCGCAGGTGAATTCAATGCTCCTTCAACCGTGCGGGGCATCTGGCGAGAAGACAAGGTCATTGTCGGCTCGAATTTTGTAGAAGGTCCCAGGTCCGGCTTCTGGTTCACATTCGACACAAAACAGCAGAAGGTACTGACGTATCGCTTTGCTCTCTCCTATGTTTCTGTGGAAAATGCGAAAGAGAACCTGAAGACCGACGACCTAGGATGGGACTTTGACCATGTGGTGGCTCGTGCAGAGAGCAAATGGAACGAATACCTTGGACGTATCGAGGTGGATGGCGAAAACAAAAGTCGTATCACACAGTTCTATACGCATCTCTACCATGCACTCATACATCCGAGCTTGGCCAGCGACGTTAACGGGGAATATATGGGTGCAGACGAGAAGGTACATCGCTCACGCTCCAAACAATACACAGGATTCAGCAACTGGGACACCTATCGCACACAGACACAACTGCTGGCAATGCTCGAGCCCGATGTAGCCGCAGACATTGCACAGTCGCACATAGACTTTGCAGAACAAGGCGGTGGCTCGTTCCCGCGATGGGTGGTGGCTAACTGGGAGACCAACATTATGGAGGGCGATCCCTCAAGTATTATCGTGGCAAACACTTGGATTTGGGGAGCACAGAATTTCGACAAAGAGGCCGCAATTCGAGTGATGCGACGCGGTGCAGAAGTGCCTGGCGCGAAATGCCAGAAGTTTGAAACCCGACCGGGGTTGAAGGTCTACCTCGAAACGGGAAACTTGGATGCATCCAGACAGCTGGAGTTCATGTCCGCAGATTTTGCCATCGCACGGTTCGCTTTGGAGGCGTTGGGCGACACAGAACTCTCAGAACGCTACATGCAGCGCACACGTTTCTGGAAAAGACTCTATAATCCCGAAACAAAATGGATTCAGTCGCGTAACGATGACGGAAGTTGGAAATCGCTGGAACACGGATTCATGGAGGCTACCTACAAGGACTTCTTCTGGATGGTACCCTACAACATCAACGGGCTGATTGAGGCTATCGGAGGACGCGACTCCGCTGAAGCGAGATTGGGAGAGTATTTCCGGCGTCTCGACGCGGACTATGGCGACGACTGGTACGCATCTGGAAATGAGCCCTGTTTCGGATTCCCGTGGCTCTACAACTGGGTGGGATGTCCCTGGAAAACTCAAGAAGTCATTCAGCGTGTTCTCTCCGAGATATACATTGATGTCTCAGACGGACTGCCTGGCAACGATGACCTTGGTGCGATGGGTGCCTGGTATGTGTGGGTAAGCCTCGGACTGTATCCTGAGATTCCCGGAGTGGCAGGCTTCGCCCTGAGCACACCCTCCTTCCCTAGGATTATTATTCACCTGCCCAACGGAAAAGACATCGTGCAGAAAAGTTCCCAGGACGGTAAGCCCTATATCACCACCTTGCAAATCAATGGAAAGACTTGTCGAGGTACATGGATACCTTGGAAAGACCTTGCTGATGGTGCTTTGCTAAAGTACACCACATCAGACAAGCCCAATAAGAAATGGGGAACACAGATAAATCCGCCTTCCTTTAAATGACGGGAAAGAGATGAAGCGACAAGATGGTTCTGTTCTTTGGTCGTATAAAATATGAAGGGCGTTACCTCACGGCAACGCCCTTCTTGTGGTTGGTTGGAAAAAGTCTAATTGAAATAATGGTTTGTGATTGATTTTAGGCCTCTGCGGGAGTTTCAGTTGTTTCACCCTCAGCAGCCGGAGCAGTTTCTGCTTCAGCCTCAACCGTGGTCTCAGCTACAGCTTCAGCCTCTGGTTCAGCTACTGCTTCTTCCTCAGCCTTGGCGGCAGCCTCAGCTTCAGCTTTTGCAACAGCCTCAGCGGCCTTCTTGTCTGCTACTTTCTTTGCGATCTCTTCGTTGGCCTTCTTCTCGGCTTTCAGTCTTTCTGCTGCTGCAGCTTTTTTGTCAGCCTCGTCCTTAGCCGCTACCTGACTCAGACCTTTTTGCTTGTCAGCCTTCCATGCATCAAATCTTGCCTGGCAGGCAGCCTCGTCAAAAGCGCCCTTCTTAACGCCGCCACGCAGGTGCTTCATCAGATAAACACCTTCACCCGAAAGGATGTTGCGAACCGTGTCGGTGGGCTGTGCGCCGCACTCTACCCAATAGAGGGCACGGTCGAATTTCAAATCTACAGTGGCGGGATTGGTGTTGGGATTGTACGTACCAATCTTCTCTGTAAACTTGCCATCTCGTGGCGCTCTTACATCAGCGATTACGATAGCGTAGAAAGCATAGCCTTTACGACCGTGACGCTGCAATCTAATTTTTGTTGCCATAATTTTAATTAAACTTTTAAATATAGGTTTGAAATATGCCACTAACTCGTAATGGCGGCGCAAAGGTACGACAAAAAGTGAAAAGTGAAAAGTGAAAAGTGAAAAATTATTCGTTTTCCTGCTGATTTTTGTCATTTCCCTCGGATTTTCAGGTTACTAGCATGACTCTAGTGACTTTTGGACACACTATTATTAATAATAAGATGAAATATTTGTTCACTTTTGTTTATTTGGAAAATATTTATTTTCTTTGCATAGAAATTGAAGAATCATTACCCAACCAACACTTCCGACTTTAGAAAGAATAGCAGAACTGCTCAAATACAAGAAGCAAAGAAATATATGAAACAGATAGAAGTCGTAGCAGCAATTATTCGCAAAGGAGATAAATTTTTCGTCACTCAGCGGGGTTTGGCGAGTGATAAGACTGCAAGTAAGCGAGGGCAACGTAGCTATGCCGAGCAAGAGCAGGCTCGTCTGGAAGGCAAGGCTGGGTGGGAGTTTCCTGGCGGGAAGATGGAGGCAGGAGAAACGCCGGAAGAGGCTTTGAAGCGGGAGATACGCGAGGAACTATCGACTGAGATTAGTGTGGATGAGTTTCTTTGTACAATAGAGTATGACTATCCGAAATTTAGATTAAAGATGCATTGTTATCTTTGTTCGTTACTGACGGAAACGTTGCACCTGAATGAACATGAGGCGGCAAAGTGGCTCACGAAGGATGAACTGGGCAGCGTGAAGTGGTTGCCTGCGGATCAGGAAGTGTTGAAGATTATAAAGAATAAAATTAAATCAACAAACAAATGAAAGTATTTTGGGTCGTATTGTTGGTAGCAGCTGTGATGTTTTTGGCTGCCAGTTGCAAGAAAAACAATGACACTGCAATGAGTAATATTGACAAGAAATGTGTGGAGAAAACCATTAAGGCGCTGAGCGATAAGTATGCCGACTTTGAGGGCATTGGAAACCGCTTGGCACGAGGTGTGGAACAGGCTGCGGCTTTTTGGACAGAGGCGGACGGAACACCTGCTGAGTTCGAGGCGTTCTGCCAGGAGAACTTTGTGGCTAACCTCGATGAGCGAGCCCGTATGGCCGCCCAATTGGAGCATAACTTCGAGAGTCTGTGGGGCTGCTTCAACAAGATGAATCTTGACCTGAAACTTCCGCTTCAACTAGAGGGTCCCGACCCGACGCACCTCGACGAACTATTCGGTGCCTACAGCCCTTCAGCGCACTTCACCGACGATATGTTCCGGCAGAAAATCGCCTTCATCGTAGTGTTGAACTTCCCCTTCTACACGTTGGAGGAGAAGAACACACTGGGTAAGGACTGGAGTCGCCAAGAGTGGGCCTACGCCCGACTGGGTGATATCTTCATCGCCCATGTGCCTGCCGACGTCCAGCAGGTGCTGTCGGCACAAATCTCGGCATCCGACAATTATATCGCTAACTACAACATCCAGATGGGGCACTTGCTCAGTGATAAGGGCGAGCATCTCTTTCCCGATATGTCGCTCATCACCCACTGGGGCCTTCGCGACGAACTGAAGACCCACTACAACGAGGGCGAAACCGGCCTTGTAAAGCAGCGCATGATTTATAAGGTGATGTGCCGCATCATCGACCAAAGCATTCCCCAGTGCGTCATCGACAACCCCGAATACGACTGGAATCCCTTTGCGAACATGGTCACCAAGGACGGTAAGCAGATAAACGCCGACCCTGAGCCCGATACCCGCTACCAGTACTTCCTCGACAATTTCCACGCCATGCAGCAGCTCGACCGCTACTGTCCGCGCTATCCTACAGCCATCGCCCGTGCTTTCGACGGTGATATGGAGGTGAGCTTCGACGAGATTGAGCGTCTGTTCGATGCCTTCTGCAGTTCGTCGCAGGTGGAGGAAGTGGCCCGTCTCATCGAGCAGCGACTGGGCCGCAAGCTCGAGCCCTTCGACATTTGGTACGATAGTTTTAAGAGCCGTAGCACTTTGAGTGAAGACGATCTCTCGGCACAGACCCGCCAGCTCTATCCCGACCGCGAGGCGTTTGCCATGAAAGGTATGCCCTCCATCCTGAACCAGTTGGGTTTCAGTCAGGAGAAAAGCGACTTCATCTGCTCCCACGTCACCGTAGATCCCTCGCGCGGAGCCGGTCATGCCTGGCAATCGGAGATGCGTTCCGACAACGCCCATCTGCGTACACGCATCGGCGAGGACGGTATGGACTACAAAGGTTACAACATCGCCGTGCATGAGTTCGGGCACAACGTGGAGCAGACCATCACTCTGCACGACGTGGACCACTATATCATGCGAGGCGTGCCTAACACCGCTTTTACTGAGGCACTTGCCTTTGTGTTCCAGGTGCGCGACCTCGACTTCCTGGGCTACAAGAACGACGACACCACCCGCGAGGCCATGCAGACGCTCGATAATTTCTGGGGCTGTTACGAGATTATGGGGGTAGCGCTCGTCGATATGTACACCTGGCGCTGGCTTTACGAGCATTCGGATGCTACGGCGGCGCAGCTGAAGGAGCAGATCATCCGCATCGCACAGGACGTCTGGAACAAATATTATGCCCCGCTTCTCGGCGAGAAAAACTCGCCCATTCTGGCCATTTACAGCCACATGATCGACACCCCGCTCTACCTCGCTAACTATCCCTACGGCCACATCATCCACTTCCAACTCGAGCAACAGCTCAAGGGCAAGTCGGTAGCTACCGAGATTGAGCGCATCTATCCCGCGGGCCGTTTGACCCCGCAACACTGGATGCGTCACGCTGTTGGCAGAGAAGTATCACCCCAATCGTTACTGGATGCCGCCGAAGAAGCGTTGAAGTTTATGCCTTAGCACGCATGGATGCACGGATCATATAGATAATGATGATGCAGTACATGCCAAGGCTCATCAATTCGCTCAGGGGATTGCTCCACCATGCTTCGTAGTCGAAGCTGACGTTTTGCCACTTCAGAGCTGCACTGAGCACACCCATCAAGGCACCGCCAGCAATGAAACCGCTGGCCAACAATGTGCCGCGTTCGCCACGAGCGTTGTTTGTGGCTGCATCCTTGCTGCGAGTGGTGACGAACCAGTTGATGGCACCGCCTACCAACAGGGGCAGGTTGAGCTCCAAAGGAATGAACATACCGAGGGCGAATGCCAAAGCAGACACACCGAAAGCATTCAGCACGAGCGCAATCACAGCACCGATGCCATAGAGCAACCAGGGTGCGCCGTTTCCGCTCATCAGGGGCTCGATGACGGCAGCCATCGCGTTAGCCTGGGGTGCTGCAAGGGTGCCGTCGGTGAAGCCGTAGGTCTTGTTCAGTATCATGATGACACCAGCTACCGTAGCGGCGCTAACCAGAGTGCCGAGGAATTTCCAAGTCTCCTGCTTGCGGGGTGTGCTGCCCAGCCAATAGCCTATCTTCAGGTCGGTGACAAAGCCGCCAGCCATACTCAGAGCCGTGCATACAACGCCGCCCATGATGAGGGCTGCCACCATTCCGCTGGTGCCGCTCAATCCCACAGCAACCATCACGACAGAGGCCAGGATGAGCGTCATCAGGGTCATACCACTCACGGGATTCGTGCCGACGATAGCGATAGCATTAGCGGCGACGGTGGTAAAGAGGAAGGTGATGATGCTGACCACGAGGATGGCAACGATGCTGAAGACGATGTTGCCGCCCATCACGTCGAAGTGGAAGAAGAGGAAGGTAAGCGCAAGTGCCAGGATGATGCCGAAGGTAATGAACTTCATCGGGAGGTCAAGCTGGGTGCGTTTCTCCTCGATTTGTGCCTCGCCTTTCTTGCCTCCCAACTCGCGACCTGCCAACGATACAGCTCCTGCGATAATCTTACGGCTCTTCACGATGCCGATGATGCCCGCCATCGCGATACCACCGATACCGATGCTCTTGGCATATTTGAAGATGACTTCGGGACTTGCAGCGGCAGCCGTAAGACCTTCTGCCACTTCGAGCGTGGGGAAGAACAAGGCAATCGCCGGGACGATGACCCACCAAACGAGGGCCGAGCCGCAGCAGATGATGAAGGCGTACTTGAGACCGACGATGTAACCCATTCCGAGCACAGCAGCCCCTGTATTGCACTTCAGGACAAGCTTGGCCTTCTCGGCAACGGTATCGCCCCAAAGCAGAGCACGGCTTGTGAAATTCTCGTGCCAAAGTCCGAACGTGGCGACTGCGAAGTCATAGAGTCCGCCCAGCAAACCGGCTATCATGAGAGGCTTGGCCTGTGCACCGCCCTTCTCGCCGCTCACCAGTACCTGTGTGCCGGCTGTGGCTTCGGGGAAGGGATATTTGCCGTGCATCTCCTTCACGAAATACTTGCGGAAGGGGATGAGGAACAGGATGCCCAATATGCCGCCCAAGAGGCTTGCTAAGAAGACCTCGAGGAAGTTCACCGTCATTTCGGGATATTTCGCTTGCAGGATGTAGAGGGCAGGCAGAGTGAAGATGGCTCCGGCAACAATCACGCCGCTGCAGGCTCCGATGCTCTGGATGATGACATTCTCGCCCAGAGCGTTCTTGCGCCTTGTGGCGCTGCTCACGCCAACAGCGATGATGGTGATGGGGATGGCGGCCTCGAAGACCTGACCGACCTTGAGTCCCAGATAGGCTGCGGCTGCGCTGAAGATGACAGCCATCAGGATGCCCCAACAGACCGACCACAGGTTGACTTCTCTCGGACTGCTTTCTGCAGCCATCATCGGTTCGTACTCTTCGCCCTCATGCAGTTCGCGGAACGCATTTTCGGGCAACGTGTCTCTGTATTCTTTCTCGTTCATAACGGTTATTGATAAGTTTCCTTTTTTGTTCCTATTCCATATCGCGGCAGTAGTTGACGCCGATGCGGTCGTAGAGTCGGTTCAGATGCGGCAGACGCGCCTTGAAATCCTCGTAGTTTTTTTGGTCGGGACGGCACCATTGCACCTCGCAAAGGGCATCCAGACGCGGCAAAAGCATGTAATAGACGTGCTGCGGATAGCCCACATATTCTGTCCAAAGGTTCGCTTGAGCGCCAAGGATATACTGCTGCTCTTCTTCGGGAATGCCGTCGAAGGGTTCGAAGCTATAGACTTTCGATACGGGTAGATAGTAGCCGATTGCGGGCGGCTGACGGTCGTGGTCCTTCAACTGATAGTAATCGAAGTAGCAGAAGTCCGTGGGGGTCATGATGACGCGGTGGTGCTGCTTGGCGGCCTCGATGCCACCCTCGACACCGCGCCAAGACATCACGACGCCACCCTCGGTGAGTCCGCCTTCCAGAATCTCATCCCAGCCAATCATGTCGCGACCACGTTCGCTGAGAAGCTTTCCTATCTCGCGGTTCATCCAGGTCTGCAGCTGGTTCTCCAGGCTGTGTTTGCCGTCGTCCTTCAGACCCAGTTCTTTAATCTTGGCCTGACACTTCGGACAGCGTTGCCATCCTCCCTTTGGACATTCGTCGCCGCCGATGTGGATGAACTTCGAGGGGAAGACGTCGCAGAGTTCACTGAAGATGGTCTTGAGGAACGTCAGGGTCTCGGGATTACCGGCGCAGAGCACCTGGTCGCTGCCTCTCTGATGCTGTACGTCGCAGCGGAGGTTAGGATAGACCTGCAAGGCACTGTAGATGTGTGCCGGCATATCTATTTCGGGGATGATATTGATGTAGCGTTCAGCAGCGTATTGTATCACCTCGCGGCATTCCTCCTGTGTGTAGTGACCACCGTAGGGCGTACCGTCCCACAAGCCTGCACGACGCAGGGGCGACTGGTCGCGCCAACCACCCTTCTTCGCCAGGTCTGGTAAGGCCTTCACTTCGAAGCGCCAACCGTCGTTGTCGGTCAGGTGCCAATGAAACTGGTTGCAGCCGTGCAGCGCCAGCAGATCGAGGTATTTCTTGATGAAATCGACCTTGAAGAAGTGGCGTGAGCAGTCGAAATGGACACCGCGGTATGCGAAGCGGGGCTCGTCCTGGATTTGTGTGAATGGGAATTCAATGGTGGTCTTTGCTCCTATAGGCAGGGACTTGCGCAGGGTTTGTGCGGCGCGGAAGAAACCGATGGGCTGGCGTGCCTGAATCAGGATGCCATCTTTGCCGATAGCGATGGTGTAGGCTTCCTGCTGTTGCTCGGTGAGCACGGGGGTTTCCTTGTTCTTTTTGCCCTTCTTGGCCTTCTTGTCTGTGGGGAATCCCAGGCTCAGGCGTACAGCTGCCTTTTCGTCGTTGGGAGAAAGGACGAGTTGTACTCCTGTCACTTGCTGCACCCATTCTTTCAGGAAGGCGGCATTGCGTGCAACCTCTTCGTTGCTGGCATCGTAGGCGATGCTCATACCAGATTGCAAGACGAATACTTGTGTTGTGTCCGTCACCTCGCTCTTCGGCAACGGAATGATGCGGTAGTCGGCTCGTTGGGCCATTGTTGCCAAAGTTGCAAAGGCCACAACCAACGTTAACAAAATCTTTTTCATGATAGGAATGAAGAATAAAAGGATGTGATGATTATTCGAAAAGATTATCGGGTAGGGGTTTTACCTTGAGGCTGCGCAGGTGGGTTATGTCGTTCGAGGGTACGCAGTCGTGGTGGAAGAGCCACCAGCGGTCTTCGTAGCGGACGATACTATGGTGGGTAGTCCAGCCCACGACGGGCTGCAGCAGTTCGCACTTGAAGCGGAAGGGGCCGTAGGGATTGTCGCCCACAGCCAGGCAAAGCAGATGGCTGTCGCCCGTAGAATAGGAGAAGAAGTACTTGCCGTTTGCTTTGTGCATCCACGATGCCTCGAAGAAACGATGCGGGTCACCAGCCTTGAGGGGTTCCCCATTTTCGTCGAGGATAATGATAGAACGCGGAGCCTCGGCAAACTGCAGCACATCGTCGCTCATGCGTACCACAAACGACGGCAGAGCCGGCGCATCTGGTGGGCAGAAGAGTTGGGTCTTCTTGTCGCCAGCAGGTCCAAGATCAACACATTGACCATTGACCATTTGATTCCCCCTAAAGGGGGTTAGGGGGTCCCGATACCATTGCAGCTGGCCGCCCCAAAGGCCGCCGAAGTAGCAGTAGATCTCGCCATCGTCGTCCTTGAAGACGCAAGGGTCGATGCTGAACGAGCCGCGGATGGGGTGTTCCTGGGGGACGAACGGTCCTTCGGGACGTTTGGCGATAGCTACGCCCAGGTGGAAGACGCCGTTGTAGTCCTTAGCCGAGAAGATGAGGTAGTAACGGCCGTTCTTCTCCACCACATCGTTGTCCCACATCTGCTTCTCTGCCCAGGGCACTTGGTCAACATCCAGGATGACACCATGATCGGTGACTTTGGCTTCGAGGGGATTGCCCGATAGGGAGAGTACGTGGTAGTCGCGCATCTGGAAGTGTCCGCCATCGTCGTCGAAGGCTGCTCCCGTCTCGATGTCGTGCGAGGGGTAGATGTAAAGACGGTTGTTAAACACGTGGACCGAAGGGTCGGCCATATAATCTTTGGGGAATAGGTAACGCTGCATAGTTTTAAATGAAGAATGAAGAGTGAAGGATGAAGAATTAGTTATTTTCGGGCTTCGATTTCTCGGTTGATTTCGTCGAGTCTTTCATCGGTAAGAGGATACTTGTAAATAAGGAATCCTACGAGAATGAGCAGAATAGCGGGAATGATACAGGTGAACCACAGAATGGCATTTTGTGCAATTGCTGAATAGTTTGCCAGTTTAGTATAGTAGGCGTTTACCGGAGCGCTGATGAATGATGCAAGGAATACCACAACAAAGATGCTAAGCACCAGTTGGAGGCACTTGTTGGCCTTGAACTCTGCAAACATCTCGCCGTATGTGACAGGTTTCTCGGGGGTCGTTGCGATTCTTTCCTTACAACCCATGAAGCAAAGCAGCAGCAGCACGAAACCGATGATGGCAAAGACACAGGTTACGGTAAACCAGGCCTTAGGGTCGATAGGCAGAGCGGATTCCTCGCTTGCCAAATCAAAGCCTATCATTCCCATCACCAATGGCGTAATCCAACCGGCGATGGAGAAACCGGCCTTGAAAGCGACACCGGCCAGCGCATTTACGGTGGCTGCTGGTCTGTTTCCTGTCCGATACTCAGCCTCCGTGATGACTTCGGGAACCAGCGCCCACATCAGAGAACCGACAAGGAGTCCGACGCCAGTCATCACCTTTGCCGCCTGGACAATTGTATTGCAAGCTTCCACGTCAAAGAACTTACCGATGGTGAACAGAATGGCGAATCCGACGAAGCCGATCGAGAGCAGTAGATAGTAAAGGCCCTTCTTGCCCAACCAGCTCTTCAGCATCGGTAGAGAGGGCAAGATGACGAAAGCCGGAATCGTACCGATAGCCATGAATGTTGCCTGATTCCAGTCGATAACCGTATGAGCGACAATTGCAAGTCCGATAGGGAAACCTGCCTGAACGACTATCTGGCCGATATTGGCGCATACCATTCGTGTGGATGTCAGCTTCAGCACCTCATCGTTGTCACGGGTCATGCTGGCCATGATGGAGCCGTAAGGTATGTTCACGACGGAATAGATCATGCTCAGCACGGTATAGCTGACGGTAGCATAGATAATCTTCATGCTCGGAGACCAAGTGGCCGCCTGGGGAAGCATCAACAGACAGGCAGCAACCGTAAGGGGGATACCGCCGTAGAGGAGGTAGGCACGATACTTGCCCAGCTTGGGATTGCGATTATCGATGTAACGCCCCACTACGGGACTCCAAAAACAGTCAATGAGCCGGACCGAAAGAATCAGTCCGCTGACGAAGGCCGGATTAATCTTCAATACCGTAGTGAGATAGAGCATCAGGTAACAAGCTACCGTCTGGAAGATGAGATTCTGGGCCAGATCTCCCGAGCCGTAACCAATGCGTTGCAACCAAGAAAGGCGATAGAAGCCGGCTTTTTCCTTTATTTCCATATCTTTTTTGTAAATAATCAGTCAGATTTGTCACAAATTTACAACAAATTCTTCACTCTTCACGCTTCATTCTCCACTTTTTTGCTTCATAAAGGGAAAAAGTGCCCGTTCCATACAACCTTTTGGGCTGCTGATACGTTTATATAGCAGAAGACATCACAAAAACGTCCGATGACCCGAGAGATATTCACCCAACTTGTCCGCAAAGAGCTGTCCGGCTTGCGTCGCTTCCTGTTGGCGGCGTGTGGCGGCAACAGCGACGAGGCTGACGATGTGGCGCAGGAGGCCCTGATGAAGGCGTACGTGGCCTCGCGCGACTTCGAGGACGTAGCGGGCTTCTCGGCTTGGCTCTACAGGATTGCCTGCAACAGCCTGATAGACCATCAGCGGAAACAGACGACACACGGCATCACCCTAGACATCGACAAGGCGCACAATGTGGTCGCTGTTTCCCGTTCCGACGACAGCTTTGCCTACCAGGAACTCTATCACGCCATCGATGGCCTGAACGTCAGCGAACGCACCGCTGTGCTGCTCTTCTACATGGAGGACCGACCCATCAAGGATATTACCGCCATCATGAACGTTTCAGAGGGAACGGTGAAGGGCTACCTCTCACGAGGGAGGGAGCACCTGAGGAAAAAGCTGGACCCCCCGACCCCCTTTAGGGGGAGAAATGAAAAGTGAAAAGTTAAAAATGAAAAATTGACAGATATGAAAGACCAGGAATTACACGACATTTTCCACGCATACCGTCCTGAGATGGGCGGCGAGGAGGATTTCATGGCTCGATTGAACGAGCAGATGGATGCCATCGATGCCAAGCAGCAGCCTCGCATCATTCCGTTCTACCGCAGGGTTCTCCCTTGGGCGGCTGGTATAGCGGCTGTCATCGCCGTCGCCTTCCTGTTCGATAAAGGCCGGCAAGAGCTCCAGACAGAGGCCTACATCCAGACCCAACTGCCCGAATACTATTATAATAGGTATTCTGCATCTTCCGACTCCTACGAGGAAATCGTCAACGAGATAGAGCGTAGCGGTCGCCAGTTGGAAAATGCGATTGCCCAACTGTAAACCCAAAGAAAGACGTCTTATAGCAATTATAAACAATCAATTCCAAACAAACTGAAACAATGAAAAAAGCAATATTCCTTCTGATTGCGAGCGGCCTGATGATTGCCTGCGCACCAGATAATACTACCAAGAAATCGACGAACGACCCCATAGAGAACCTGATTGCCTATTTGGACGAGCAGGACGAGCAGTATGCTAATCGCAGCATAGAGTATGAAGGCGGTCGATTCCTGAAGACTACAGTCAATTACTTCATTTTTGCCAACAAACCTGCGAGTGTGGCAATTTCCTCATCTGGTATGAGGAGGGCAGAGAAAATATTTAGAGCCCGTGAGGAAGTCATCGACTCGTGCTTCCGGGCGTTCCGTTGGGGTTGCTCCTCTGCCCGCCAATGCTATCATAAGGAGAATCATGTGATGGACAAGGATACTGTGCTCTATGCTTTGGGTCTTGATGCTTTAGACGGTGAGAAGATAGAGTTGGAGGGCATTGGCAGCAATGATTACCTCTTTATGGCACATTACAAAGCCGCCCGTGCAGCCACCATGAAGTATCGTGCAGATAAAGAGGGAGTTGTTGCGACTATTGAATATATCGTCCGTGAGGAGACAGGCAAGGAGGAGGAACCTCTCGATATGACTCCCATCATGGATTTCATCAAAAAGAAGGTGGCGGATACAGACAGCGTTCAGGTTTATGAAACTTCATATGAATGTAGTGCGGAAGATTGGAACACCGTTCATGCTATAATACTTGTCCCAGGCAAAGAAGATTCGCGCGACGGCATCACGAAGGGGCGTCTCTACGTCTTCCCGGAGGCTGATTCCCGACTCATTCAGGATGAGTTTACACGTTATGTGAAGGACAAATATCTCAGCAAGTATGGACGTTGCAATCAGAAATTCAGTATCTTTATAGATCACACCTATACGGGCGAAACGCTTAATATTTGGCCTTCTCCCCTCATGACGGGAGAGATCAGATCTAATCTTCTGTATTCCGGGTTGTCCCAGGACGGGAAATTCCACATCCTTGTCCTCGACGAATGCCATGGTGCTTTCTTCCTTCCCTCAAGTTGGAAGCATCTCATCCGCTTCCAGAATCACAAGCCGGAATACATCCCGGGCACAGAGAATCGGGATGAATGGGATTAAGAAGGTCGCTCTATTACTACGAATAAATGTTAAATACCCCCATTCGGCGCGAACTTTCGGCGTTTTTTCTTGCAACATTCACGGAATCTTCCTTCCTTTGCATCGTCTTTCTGACGAACAAATACTTTACAAAATGAAAAGGAAAGCCATCATTACCGCTCTGCTGGCCCTCGTTTGGGCGACAGGCTGGGCACAGGTACAGACAACAACCGCCTTGGCTGGCTCGTGGTCGGGCAAACTGGAAGGAGGACCTATGCCTATGACTCTGACAATAGTATTTAATCTGGAGCAGGCCGACGGTTACGTGAAGGTCACAATGGATAGTCCCGACCAAAGCGCAAGGGGCATTTCCGCCATGAAGGAATGTCTGACGGACGACTCGCTGGCTGTGAAGATAGAATCCCTGGGCATTACCTATCGTGCGCGGCTGAAGGACGGCAAGCTCGACGGCACTTTCACGCAGATGGGCTTCTCGGCTCCCCTTATGCTGACGAAGGGCTTGGAAGAGTTGAAGCGTCCACAGAACCCGCAGCAGCCCTATCCCTATGCGACAGAAGAAGTGACCTTCCGAAACGAAAGGGACAGCGCCACGCTGGCCGGAACAATATGCTGGCCTGTTGGCTATAACTCGAAGGCGAAGAAAAAGCCAGCTGTCGTGCTGTTCGTTTCGGGTAGCGGGCAGGAGAACCGCGACGAGGAACTCTACGACCACAAACCATTCCTCGTCATCGCCGACTATCTGGCCCGCCAGGGCATTGCCTCGCTTCGCTACGACGACCGCGCTACCGGTGCCTCTAAAGGTGGAGATGTAAGGAATGCCACATCCGAGGACTTCGCAAGAGATGCCGCAGCCGGACTCGAATATCTGCGCAGCAGGAAGGCTTTCTCGAAAGTCGGCGTGATTGGGCACAGCGAAGGCGGCCTTATCGGCTTCATACTCGGAGCACAAGGACTGACCGACTTCCTCGTCTCTTTGGCAGGACCGGGTGTGAAGGGCGACACACTCTCTGCGTCTCAATACAATCGTTCAATGGAACTTATGGGTATGTCTGCCAGTAAAGCAGCAGGGGAAATTCGTCAGGAAGAAAGGATTCAAAAGAGTCCTTGGCTCAGGTGGTTCGTCGACTATGACCCGTCCGAGAACATCAGCAAGACCAAATGTCCCGTCTTTGCCCTCAACGGCGACCTCGACTGGCAGGTTATCTCCTCACTGAACCTGCCCGGCATCGAGCGGAACCTGCCGAAGAAGAAGAAGAACCGTATCAAGGAATATCCCGGGCTCAACCACTTTTTCCAGCATTGCACCACAGGTGCCACCCACGAGTATCGTCAGATTGAGGAAACCATCTCGCCCGAAGTCCTCAGCGACATCGCAGAGTGGATTAACACCACGGTCCAGCGATGAAAGTTGGCGGATTCCTGTCGTCTGTCGGAGCAACGATATATATAGGTTGCTCCGACAGACCGACAAAAATCTTTCCGCGCCAATAACATGCCTTTATTTGCTGACAAAGGCATGTTATTGAGTGATAAGGTTAGGTTATTTCCTCTGTTTCCTCATCAAAAATCATTACAAGGTTCTGAATGTTCGTTCTGCAAGCCATCGTACAAGGATCTATGGACACGACAACACGATGGGTTGTATTGACACGGGCAACTGCTGCATTTTCGAGTCTGCCCAAAGACCGCTGCAATCCGACGCGGTATTCAGAAGTCCTGTTATTTCATCACTGCTCTGCGATGAGATCTTCTATCTGGTCGATGATTCTCTGGTAGCGGCGATGCGTCTGGATGACCTTCCAAATGTGGAGGGGAAGTGCAATCACCAATCCGACAATGAAGCCGAAGTAGAGGCGGGTGTGTGCATTACCGGCGCCCTCCATCGTACTCTTCTGATAGATTTCCCACACAAACCACGCAAGCCAGCATGCCAGGCAAATATAGTCGATCTTTAGCCATTTAGTGTAACTCTGCTTGAGGGTTGATGCCTTGCGCTGAGCCTCCAGCAGATTGTCTGAATGCATATTGTACAAGTTACCTTTCCTCCAGTAGTATTGATAAAAGCTGAAAAGTCCCAATATCGCTGAGCCAATGCCAAAGGTCACCGAAAGCCCAAAGCGATAAACCACTATGTGGTATAATAAGGGGACTGCAAGAATGCCGACAACGTACCCCATCTTGTACTTCCTGCGCACGGTGGCCATGTCTTTTTCCAGCGATTCCTTGGTCTTGCTTATCAGGCGGTCGTTCACTATCTCTTGCTGCTCCAGCTTCTTCTTCAGCACAGCCATCTGCTGGCGCATTTCTTCAAGTTCGGTATTCATAATGGGCAATAATTATTCGTTTGACATGTTCTTTAACTGTTCACGGATTCTGAACAGACGGACGCTGACGTTCTTTGCTGTAATGCCGACTATCTGTCCGATTTCCTCGTAGCTGAGGTCTTCGAGCCAGAGCAGAACAATAGCGCGGTCGAAGGGCTGCAACTTGGAGATGCGCTTGTGGAGCAAGTCCACTTGGCGCGTATCCTCATCGCGGTCTTCAAAGAGGTTGATGTCCATCGCCAACCGGATGGTGGAGGAGCGTCGCGCCTTCCTGTCGATGGAGATGCAGGTGTTGAGGGCGACGCGGTAGATCCATGTCTTGATGTCACTGCGATGCTCGAAGTTCTCGAAGCCTTTCCAGAGATTGACTAGTACCTCCTGGAACAGGTCGTTCACTTCGTCGGCATCCTGCGAGAACATATAGCACACGGTGTAGATGGTGCTTTTGTGTTCCGCCACAGTTTGCGCAAACTGTCTTTCTAATGTTGTCATTGTTTGGTCTGTTTTTTGAATCCTTTTACCCATTAGACGCGGCAAAGGTACGAAAAACTACACGATTTTGAAAAAAATTTGCAACTTTGTATTCAGAAGCTATATAATCCAGCGTCAACAGCGCTTCTAACCATCAAAGAAAACGGCAGCCGCTCACAGAGAGTGACTGCCGCTTTTCTTATTGTCGGATTCCTTTTACTGAGTAATCACCATCACGAAGCCGCCACGCGGTTGGCAGGTTATCTCCTTCGGAACAGATGTGGGGCTGGTGATGCTCCAAGGTGTCCCCTCGCCGTCGGCAAAGAGCTGGATGCTGCCTTTCGGCAGGAAGCCAAGCGGCAGTTTCAGCGTCTGGGATTCGTCCTTGCCGTTGATGCCAGCCACATACCAGGTGTTGCCGCTTCTGCGAGCCAGCACGGCAGCCTCGCCTGGATAGCCGGAGACAAAGCGCGTCTCGTCCCAGACGGCAGGCAGTCGCCCAAAGAAGCTCTGCACCTCCCGAGGCTGCGACAGGAAACTCTCCGGACGGTCGGCCAGATGTTGCAGGCCGCTCTCGAAGAGCACCGTGAGCGCCAGTTCGTGGGCATTCGTGGTGATGTGGGGATGCTGTGAGTTGCTGAAGGCGCAGGGCGTATAGTCCATTGGACCGACGACGTTTCGCGTGAAGGGCAGGGTGGCGTTGTGGCAGGCCGCCTTGTCGGTGAAGGTTGCCACGTTGTTGTACCACTCGGCACCATAGACGCCCTCGGTGGAGAGCAGGTTGGGGTAGGTGCGTTGCCAGCCGCGGGGTATGGGGGCTCCGTGGAAGTTGACCAGCAGATTGTGGCGGGCGGCACACTCCAAGAGGTCCAGACAATAGTCCATATTCTTCTGGTTGTCGCCGCTGAAGAAGTCAATTTTCACGCCAACCACCCCGATCTTCTCGCACCAGGCGAACTCCCTTTCGCGGTCCTCGGGCTTGTTCAGGCGGAACTTCGGTCCCGGAGCTCCGTTGATCCATCCCACCGACGAGTTATACCAGATGAGGGGCTTGATGCCCTTCCGGTGGGCGTAGCTGACGGCATCCACGATGGTCTTGCCCTCGTTGGAGGCAAGCTTGTCCATCTCGTCCCACTCGGCATCTATCAACACGTAGGGCAGGTGCAGGGCAACGGCCATATCCACGTACTTCCGGATGATGTTGTAGTCGTTGGAACCATGATTGTTAGCCCAATAGACCCACGAAACGACGCCAGGGGAAATCCATCTGGTTTCCTTTATCTTGCAAGGCTCGCTGACATCCGTCACCAATGTGGATTGCACGACATCTGCCAGCGTGCCGATGATGACGACGCGCCAAGGGGTGTGCCACTCGCCGTTCAGCTCCATATTGTTTTCGGCAGGCACCACGCTGAAGCGCTCGCCATCGTTATACAGACAGGATGCACTCTGCCCACGCTCTATATTGGCCTCGGTAATCAGGGCGAACACATCGGGAGAAGCCTCCAGCAGGGCAGGGTAGGCCCAGCGGTTGTTCCAACCGTCGGCAGAAGCGGAGATACCGCTGAACGAAGGAACGGGTTTCTGCTTGTAGGTCGTGCTCTGCGGGAAGAAACCCTCGTATGATTCCGCCCATTGCATCATCCATCGCTTGGTGCCTTCCGGAATCAGATAGGTGGTTTGTTCCCGAGGCGGCTTCTGGTTCCGCAGGTTGCTGTATTCACAGCGGAACGCGATGCCGTCGTTGTAGAGCCTCAGGACCAGCCAGCCCTCTGTGCCGAGAGCGGCCCGGAACTCATTGGCTTTGTTTGTGCAGTGCAGGCGTTTGCCCTCCAGCATCCGGTAGTCATCGGTCACCTGCCCGGCAAACGCCAGTTTCTCGAGCTGGACGTCTGCCAGCTCCAGGACTTTTTGCTTTTTGTAGCTGATGACCAGATTCTTGCCGACGGTCTTTGCCGACAGCTTCCCATTGGGCGATGCCACCTTTCTGGCGTTCATGCCCAAAGCCACACCGCACAAAACGATGGTCAGAATGAGTTTCTTCATAATGGTTTTTTCATAAATGTAAAAAAAGATAGTTATTTGTTTGTTGGTTTGCAGCTAAGAAGGAAATTTCTCCGCAAAAGTAAGGATTTTTCTTGTCTTTTGCAAGGAAACAGGTGACTTTATGTAATAGAAAAAGCTCCTGCGGATTCCCGCAGGAGCTATACTTAGTTTCCTATTTACCCTTTCCTTGAAAAGGGATTTGGAATTTATTGTCCGGCCATGATGTTCAGGATAGTCACGAAGTCGGCGATGTCCACCTTTTGGTCGTTATTGACATCGGCATCTGCGGAGTACTCACCTGCAGCCATCATGTTCAGAATGGTTACTGCATCGGCAATGTCCACCTTACCATCGCCGTTCAGGTCACCCTTGCCACCGGTGAATGCTTTCAGTACAGGATAGCTGCCTGGCTGCATGTCGCAAGACCATACCTCAGGATCCCATGCTACTACCTCACCCTGCATATCGGCAAAGTTGGTGCCGTCGTAGTAGATAATCATGCGCAGGTCTTCGTTGTTGCGAACGGGACCGAAGTTCTTATCTGTGTTGTTCCAAACGGCCACATGCTTGTAGGTGCCAATCGGAGTTGCATCCTGGAAGCCACCGCCGATGATACCACCGCCGCGGTTGATGCTGCCGGCTGCATAGACCTGAACCATCTCCACAAGATTGCGTACGCGGCCGATGATGCCACCAGTGAGATCGCTCGAGCCGTTCACTTCAACGTTGGCATAGCAGTTGTAGATGTGGGCCTCGTCGGCAACATTACCGAACATGCCGCCGCAATAGCCGCTAGCTGTCAACTTACCTGTTACCCAGACATTCTCGACGAAGCAGGGCTGACCATAGGTGGAGTGACCCAGATAGCCGGCCAGGATGCCTGTGCCACCAGCGCATGTTACGTTGGCGTTCTCTACACCCAGGTTGCGCACATTACCGCAAAGTACACCGAAGAGACCGCAGTAGTCATACGCTCCGTCTGTGTTGGAAGTGAGGTTGGAGATGACATGGTTCTTACCATCGAAGTCAATGATGGGATATTTATATTCATCTGTAGCGTTAGCATAGTTGAAGAGAGGCTGCCACTTTGTTACGCCTGACATATCCACATCGTCCTCCATCACCACATAGTTCATGCGGCCGGCAACAAGCACGTTAACCAGGTTGCAGAGGTCGTCAACCGTCTTTACTACGAACGGATTATCCTTCGTGCCATCAGGTGTATTGGCCTTCTCGTTGACATAAGATCCATCATCGGCCAGATATACAACCTTATGAGTGTCGTCCAATACAGGATATGCATCCTCGCCAAGGGTTTGGAACCAGTTGATTTCAGCCTGCTCGCCATTCAGCTTGTAGCAAACCTCGCCGCTGGCCATTTGTGTTTCGTTGACAGTGAAGACACCTGTGGTGATACCGTTTTCACCGGTATAGCAGGCAGCACTGTTCTTGAGCATGTAGTTGTTCTCGAACTTAGAATTTGCATGACTGCGCAGACGGCCTACGAAAGCACCGCCGTAGGTGGGTGAACCGCTGGCAATCTGGACAGGACCTACGTTGAGGCAGTTGAATATGCCGACGAAGGAGTCGTTGTTCACATAACCGCAGATACCACCGGCGTATGCGTTGGAGGCGGTGAAGGAAATGGTACCGTAGTTAGCGCAATTCTCGTAGCGGCAGTTCTCGTTGGAGTAGCCACCGATACCAGCGATACAGTCGTTGCTGTTACCAGTGTCGGTGATTGTGCCGCTGAACGAGCAGTTGTATGCCTTACTGCCGGCCCGCAGGTCACCACAGACACCACCGATATGGTGTGAAAGTACAGGAACGTCGATGACGAGTGACGAGTGGACATTGGTCATGGTGCTGCCTTCAGACCAGCCAATTGCACCAACGCCTGTGCCACCGTAGTAAGAGATGTATCCGTCGATGCTGAAGTTCTTGACATCGGCGTTCTTGATGTAGCCGAAGAAACCGAGCTTATCACCGGAGATGTTCTCCATCTTGAGGTTCTTGATCTTGTGGTTCTGGCCATCGAATACGCCCGAGAAGGGATTACCCTCAACACCGATAGGCAGGAGTTCCTCTTCTTCGCCGATTTCGCTCAGGTCGATATCCTCGGTCAGGACAGCCTTTGCCTCGGCGTCGCCACAACTTACGAGAACAGAGAAGATTCTCAGATGCTCTGCAGTAGCCAACTGGTATGTTCCGTCTTCCGTAACAGGTATGGGAACGAGGTTGACAGCGGTGAACTTATCGGTGATAGCCTGAGCCTCTTCGGTCGAGAGGTTACCTGACTTGTAGCTGTCGATAGCATCCAGGACCTCAATTTCCCAAGCGTCGTATTCGTCACTGGTAATCAGGCCTGCAGTGAAAATACCGTCGAGGTAGTCATAGAGGTTATTGGCAGCTGTGAACATATCGACATAGGCCTTGCGGCAGGCATGTACTTCAGCAAAGAGAGCAGAGAACTTGTTGATGAGTTCCAGCTTGTCTTTGCCTGTTGCAGCTGTCGGAACAGCCTCGATCAGTTCGGCGAGCTGGTCCTTCAGGGCCTCAGACATGTTGGGATACTTAGCATAGTCCTCGGGATAGTCGCTCCAAACGAAGTCGTGGATGGTGCCTGCACGGTCGGCAAAGGCTTCCAGAACGTCAGCGAGCTGGTCGTTAGCCTCTTCGGGAGTTCCCAGGTAGATGAGGTGGAGGTTACCGAAGGGCAGCCAGTCGCCGGACAGACCGGTTCCGAGGCTACGCAAGCCGACTGTCAAGTTGCCGTCGGTCACTTCGGTAGCAACGAAGTTCAGGTAGCGGTCTGCGCTGAAGGCGTATGAGCAGCCTGTGATGGAAGCGGGCACGTAGCCAGAGCCGAATTCCGTCTCGCAGGTAGCATCGTTCGAGAGGTAGCAGTTCACCTTATCCTCGGCTTCTTCCTCTGGGAGGGCATCCTCGCAGGGAGACATCACGTAGTTGGCTGTACTGTTCAGGAAGAGCTGACCGGCATAGAACTGGGTGTTCACGTCGTTATCGGTGCGGAACATGCCGTTCACGCTCATCATATAGACGCCGTTCGGTGTTTCGGTCAGGGTCTGGCTGATGCTGAACTTGCCGTCCTTACCGCGGGCAATTCTGGTGAGTCCTTCCACGCCGCCGGTGCTGAATGTAGCGCCGTCGGAAGCTTCTGTGGTCCAGCCTTCGAAGTTATCCTCGCCCTGGTCGAAGTTGGAGTTGACCAGCAGGCGGGTAATCTCTGTTCCGGAGGTGATGCCGCCGGCGATTGCGTTCTCCAGCATCTGGTTCACAAATTCAATCTCTTTGGCAATTTCTGCATCGTCCAGATTGCGGTTCTCCATGATGTATAGATAGCTGCCGTTGGGGAATTCGGAGCAGGGCTCTACGGTTTCCTCGAGATAGGATTCGAGCAAAGCGCTCCATTCGCCATCGACGTTGTTCTCGGCCAGATAGGTGATGGCGTATTCGCAAGCCTCCTTGTAGCTGGCGTAGTTGGCAGCCGACTGCAGGACGGCCTCCTTCTGTTCCATAGCAGCCTTGTAGGCAGCGAAGAAGTCGTCCAGGTTGTCGATGTCGTTCCACGATTCCACAGTTTCCTTGTATTGGTCGAGCAGAGCCTGATAGGCCACAGTCTCCTCGATGAAGTTCTCCTCGACGTTCACCGCGTTGTCGCGGAACGAATTGAAGGTCGATGGGTCTTCGGCCGATACGCAGTCATAGTCGCCACTGGTGTTCTGGTAAACGATAGCGCTGCCAGTCAGGATGGTGGGATAGTTCTCCTGACCCAGGGTCTGCTTCCAAACGGGATCGAGGAACGACTCTTCATTCAGGGCCCAAGCCACCTTACCGCTTGCCAGCTCCTCGGGATTGGTCTCGTTGGCTTCCAGGGTGACGGTACTTGCCGAGCCGTTCAGGATCTCGCCCATGTAGAAGGTGTTGGGCAAAGAAGACTTGGTGCTCTTCACAGCGCCGAAGCACTGACCCCAGACAGCAGACTCAACATGGCCGATAGACAAGCTGTTCTTGATGGTGACAACACCACCGTTGCTGTAGCCCACGAAGCCGCCGAAGGTACATCCGCCGGGAGCAGAGTTCTTGTTGACCACCTCGCCGTCGAACAGACAATTGGTAATGTCGGCGACGGTTGCACCGTTGTTGTTCACATAACCCACGATACCGCCATAGTTACCGCTGCCGCCTGCATCGTTGCCGTCCAGCGTGCCGGAGTATGCGCAGTTCTCGATGATGGTCTTATCGACGGTAGTCAAGACACCGCCCAGGATGCCGCCCTGTCTGCCACCAGCGCACGAGTTGTTGATGTTCACGTAGCTGTGGATGCCCCGGATGGTGGGATAGCTGTCGCGGGCATAGGCTGCCACGCTACCGGCATATTGATAGGTGGTGTAGTAATTACCGTAGATGGTGAAGTTCTCGATGAGACATCCAGTGGAGATGACGCCAAAGAGACCGAAGTAATTCTGCTTGGAGGTAGCGTTGAGGTTCTTGATGGTGTGACCCTGACCGTCGAAGTGTCCCTGGAAGCCGGCACTGCCAGTACCACGGGTAGCACCCCAGTCGCCAATCGGAGTCCATTCTATTTGTGTTTCCTCCGGGTCGGCACCCTCCGGCATCACGTCGGCGAAGTCGATGTCGGCTGTCAGGATGGCTTTGGCATCCAGGACACCCTTGTTCACCTTCATCTCGAACCACATGAGTTGCTTTGCGGTAGCAATCTCGTAGTAGCCATCAGCATTGGGCGAGAGATAGTTCTCGTCGTAGAGACCGCAGTAGGTGCAGAAGCCATCCACGATGTTATGGTCGTCCTGCGTCACACCCGTATTCTCGTTGGAATATACAGCACCCTCATAGACGTCGCCGTTGCAGTGCAGGCGTCCGTTCATATAGACCTGCTTGTGAGTAGGATCCAGCACAGGCGCCTCGTCGGAGCCCAGAGTCTGGTACCATCCGATTTCAGACTGGTCGCCATTCAGGGCATAGCAAACCTCACCGGTGGGCAGTTTGTCTTCGGTGAAGGTTGTTGCAGCCTTCAGTGCATCATCGCCATTGTCATTGCGGCCAGCACCATAGGCGCTGCCTTCAAGCCAGCAGTTGCCCGTCAGCTTTTCTGTGTCAAATGTTCTGAGACGGCCTACGATAGCACTGCCGAAGGTTGGGATAGCGTCGGGCTCATCGCAAGCGACCTTACCCATGTTCAAACAGCCCTTCACGCAGGAACCTGTGTTGTTGAGGTAACCGGCAATGCCGCCAGCGGCACAGTTGGTATCCGTAAAAGTAATTGTGCCATAGTTTGTACAATATACTACACTGTCACCTCCAAGGTAAGCCACAACGCCGGCAAAATTATCACTGTTGCCAGCGACTACTGTCATAGAGCCTGCGAAGGTACAGCCGCTGATGGTATTGCCACCACGAGCAGAACCTACCACGCCACCAACATGGTGCGTGGCACCTTCGGTAACAGCAATTGCCAGTGTGGAGTACACATTGGAGATAGTGCTATTTGCTGGCCATCCTACAACGCCGGAACCTGTTCCTGCTATAACAGTAAGGGCACCGTCGATGCTGAAGTTCTTGATGGTGGCCGAGCTAGTGCAACCGAAGAGACCGAACTGTCCGGAACTTGTTCCGTTGAAGCCGGAAATCTTGTGTCCCTGTCCGTCGAATGTACCTGTATAGGCTGTTGCTTCAGTTGTGCCAATGGGAGTATCCCATTCGCTGGTAAGAGTGATGTCGGCTGTCAAAACGCCTTTAGCATCCAAATTGCCGGCATTGACAAAGTCGGCAAAAGCCAGCAGGTCTGCAGCAGTGCCGATTTCAAAGGTCTGGGCTTCTGGTTCTTCGAAGCCACCTAATGCATTTGTCTGCTCATCTGTGAGGGGAGTTTCCCAGAATGCTACTTCGGAAACATAGGTATCCACCTTCTCACCGTCCTCGTCGCAGAGCAGGTAGAAGCCCCAACCGTCAATCTCAAAGCGGAGGTCTGTTGTCTCCTTGTCGATGACTTTCTCACCGTTCAAATAGACTTTGACATTGCTGCCGGTGTTGGTCATCACAATGCGATACCAGGTGTTATTCAGAATTTTGCCGAAATAGCCGCCCAGTGCGTTCATTCCAATCTTGTACCCGTGGATGAAGAGGTCTCCGTCGTTGTTGTTGTTCGCATTAGTCTGGAACAAACCATCGTAGGAGTCGGCATCAGGTACTTTCATGTCCATCATGAAAGTGAATGAGGTACTTGCCCCAGCGCCTTCTGCGCGTTCCACCTTCAAAGCCGATGTAGCAGGAACCAAGATGGCCTTGTCGTCGGCAGCGGGACCTTCTGTTTGTACAATTCCAGCATCACTGAGGGTAGAAGTAGCAACGCTGTTCGCGCCAATCACCGCCGGAATCATCGTCAGGCTTCCCTTACTAGGGGCCATCAAGTCATCCGCGTTGTTGAAGTTCCATTGCGCAGTGGGCTCTGGAACATCTTGCGCCAAAACATTCACACTGTTTCCTAATAGCCCTATCAGGGCAAAAAGGAAGAGAAGTAATTTTTGTTTCATGTTTGTTTTGTTTAAGGTTAAAGTATGATAGTTTTCTGAATCTGTTTTTTGCTGCGCAGAGGGCAAAAACCTATAATTTCACCCCTCTTTTGCTTAAAACCGCGAGTAAAGTTAGTTTTTTTTGCGCATGCGTATGCGCACATATTAAAATATTAACATTTTTTAACTTTCGTGTGTCACTATTATTGGGGAAGAGATACTTTTGCCATAACAGGGAAGTGTGTGGAAGGCAGGCGCCGCTTATAGCTGCCATCGGACCCTTTAGTGAAGTAACCATATTGCAGCTGCCCGTATGCCTTGACGCTAATAGTTTTGGAGGCGAACACAAAGTCATAGCGTGCGGTACCGTGATTGGCTGCAAGGTCGAAGTTATTCACAGTGCCATATTCCGCGCTGACAATGGGAGCCTGCTTGAAGCAGTCGTTATATCTGGCCGATAATCTGGTATATGCCGTTTTCGTTTCATTGGTACCAAGGTATCCGACAAGGAAGAACGGCAGGTTTTCTGTGTTGATTACTCCGATAGCAGTACGGATGCGAGTTACCGATGTGAGAGCAACGTTCACATCGGTGGGGAAGCACATATTAAAGACGTAAAAAGCTTTGCCGTCCTTTTTCAACCTCGCAAAGGAGCAGATACTGCCTTCCGGCATTTCCTCGACAGTCCCGATGGAGTCGAGTTCAAGGCTTTTTTTGTAGAGGATGTCTCCCGCAACACTATATGCCGACATGCGCTTGGTAATTTGCGAAAGTTGTGATTCTGACACAGATTGCAATCCCAGGACGTCGGGCTGTTCGAAATTAAACATGTCGCAGATAGCAGGAAGACGGCTTGCCCACTTGTCGTTGCCGTCACCATAGAGCTTCTCTTCGTCGGTAGTGGTGACATAGAAACTGCCGATATAGAGTTCCTGAGCGTATGCGCAGAATGCTATCAAAGAGAAAAATATGAATAGAGATGTCTTTTTCATTTTCTGATGAGTTTTTTGCCGTTTTGAATATAGATACCCTTTGGTAATTGACGATTGACCATTTTGCGTCCGCTAAGGTCGTAAATCTCATTGTCCGTTGTCCGTTCTTCGCTTTGCTCAAGCGCAGGCGGAAATCCATTGTCCATTGTCCTGATGCCTGTGGGTTTTTCGTTGGTGTACGAACCTTTATTGAACCATACGCGCAGGCTGGTGTCGAAGAGTACGGGGTAGGGGTCGGCTTCAACTGTTGTATCTGAACTCGGGAGTGTCTGATACCAGTTGATTTCTGTCTGGTCGCCGTTCAGTTTGTAACAAACTTCGCCGCTTGCCAATTGCTCGGCATTGACGACAGTAGCACCGGTGGCAGAGACTGCTTCTGTTCCTGAGCCAAATGCTGTCAGCGCTTCTCCGTCTAAGTAATAGAGGTTTGTGGGAGCAGTTGTCATTGCCTTTATCTGTCTGCCAACAATCTGTCCGGCATAGGTTTCGTTTCCGCTAACACTTCCCACGTTGGCACAGGAGGAAATCTTAAAGTTGGCATAGTTCACATATCCCAGTATGCCTCCCGTATTCGTTTCACTGCCTTTTGACTGGACCTTGCCGTAGTTGATGGCATTCGATATGTTGTTGGTGCTTTGGTCTGCATAGCCGACAATGCCGCCTACGGTATTGGTGCCTGCATCGGAGAGTGTACCCGAGTATGAACACCTGTTGATTTTGGAACTGGAAGCCATCGTGCCGGCAATACCTCCGATGTGTTTTGTGTCTTCGTTTGCCTTGTTGGTTGTGATGTTCAGTGTGGAGTGTACGTCTGTGATGGTAGTGTTGGAAGCATATCCCACAGTGCCGTGTTCACTTGATCCCTCTGCGACGGTAAGGGAACCGCCAACACTGAAATTCTTGGTAGTGGCACCCAATGTTTTGCCGAACAATCCGGAATAACTCTTGTTTGTCTTGATGACAAGGTTCTGGATGGAATGTCCTTGGCCGTCGAATGTACCAGTGAATGGAGCTGCGTTTGTTCCTATGGGTAACCAACTTGTCATTTCCTTCAGATCTATATCGTTCAGTAGGACAGCCTTGGCCGCGGTGTTCTTTGTGTATCCGGCAATGCCGTTGACAATGTATGAGAAGGATTGTAGCTCTTCGGGAGTAGAGATCTGATAAACGCCGTTTTCGATAGGTGGTGGGGTGGTAGTGAGTTCTTGCATCTCCGGGTTCTTGATGGTGAGTTTCACAATCACGGGACTATGGTCCGAATATGCTTTCTCGGCATAATCTGCTGAACCGCTGGTAGAATAATAACAGGGGTTGAGCACACCATAGTGCTCAATATTGAAGGCCCGCGTGACAAAGATGTGGTCAATGCGCCGCAATTCTCCGTTTACTGTGCTGTAGTTGTTTGCATTGAAACCAGGACATGTGCCGTTGGTAATGAATTTTTGCTTGGTGCGGATATAGCAATCGTAAAGGAACCCCGAGTTGTAGAACAATTTGTATGCGTCTCCTGTCTGTACGGCATTGTAGTCACCGGAAATGATGACGGGAGCTGTCGTGCTGGCAATCTCCTGAATCTTCTGTTTAATCAGGTAGTATGATTGCTGTCGGTTTGTCTCATCAAGGTCTAAATGAGTGTTGAAGTGATAGATAACTGTGCCAGTTGGCTTGTGAAAGAATTTGCCCCAGGTGCAAATACGGTAATACGAGGTAGAGCCGCCTTTGCTTGGAAAGCCTTTCGACGGTTTGTAGGGCGTGTCACTCAACCAGAAATCACCATTGTCGAGAAGCACCATGGTCTCCTTGCGATAGAAGATGGCGGAATACTCGCCACTCGTACCACCGTCGTTACGTCCTACACCAATGTAAGCATAGCCTTTAAGTCCGCTTGCCATATCGGACATCTGTGAAGACACTGCTTCCTGCACACCAAGCAGGTCGGGCTGCTGGAAGTTGACGAGGTTGATGAGGTAGGTACGTCTGGTATTCCAACCATTGCCTGCGTCTGTGTCACCGGAATTTTTGTATCTGATGTTGTAGGAACACACAGAGAGTTCTTGTGCCTGTGCCGCACAGATAACCAGCAGCACAAAGATTAGGTGGAAGAGTCTTTTTCTCATAATTTATAATCTGAGTTTTAATAGGGCTTATAGGTCCAATTGGGCTTAAGAGTTTTATGAGTCGAAGTCGAATTCCAATTGAGGAGAACCAAGCAGGTTGAAAGTCATACGGTGATAGGGTGTAGTGCCGTGCTCTCGGATGGCTTGTCGGTGTGCTGGTGCGGGGTATCCTTTGTTGCTATCCCAATGATAAGCTGGAAATTCTTTGTGAAGACGTTGCATGTGGTCGTCTCTATAGGTCTTGGCAAGTATGCTGGCAGCAGCAATGTTCATGTATTTGCCGTCGCCTTTAACAATGGTGGTATAGGGTAGGTTGGCGTAAGGCGTGAAGCGGTTGCCATCGACAATGACTTCTTCGGGGCGTATTTTGAGTTTTTCAAGGGCTCGGTGCATGGCTAGGATGCTGGCGCGCAGAATGTTAATTTTGTCTATTTCCTCGTTGCTGACGATGCCTACCGCCCAAGCCAGAGCCTCGCGCTCGATTACCTCACGCAAGGTATAACGCTTTCGTTCGCTGAGTTGCTTGGAGTCGTTCAGCAGGTCGCTTTTGAAGTCAGGCGGTAGGATGACTGCTGCAGCGAAGACCGGTCCGGCCAGGCACCCGCGTCCAGCTTCATCGCATCCGGCTTCAATAACGTCTTTATGATAGAAGGGCAATAACATTTTTAATCCCTAATCCAATTATTTCTTGATGATAGCCCTGATGACAAACCATAGGTGCTTGCTTACTGTTTTCGGCCATCCGTAGTAATGTGCCATGATACGGAAACGCTCCAAGAGGGATGCCCAGTGGTTATGTGTTGTCATGCCTTCGTTGAGATAGTCGGTCAGCACAAGGTGTGTGTTGACTATTCGGAAGCGGCGACGTGTGGCACGACGGATGATGCGGATGCACCAGTCGAAGTCGGCAGAGTAGTGGTATTGGAGGTCATAAAGCTCCCCACGTGCCAGGTCAGTGCGGACATAGAATGATTGGTGGCAGACACGCATGCCGTCGAGGAAGGTGTCGGGTGTTAGCTTGTCTGGTGGTGTGAGGCGGCGGCGGCGCAAGAAGTTGCCCTCGTTGTCAACCAGATGTGTATCACCATAGAGGATGGCAGGATGTCTTTGACTTCCTTTTACCCACCCGGTTTTCTGAACCACAGCAGAGATAGTGTCTGTACTGTGCAAGCAGTCTCCGGCATTGAGGAAGACGATATAGTCACCTGTGGCATTGAGCAGTGCCTTGTTCATTGCATCGTAGAGTCCGCTGTCGGGTTCGCAAATGAGGCGAATATTATGGCGTGCCTGATTCCTCTCAACATAGCGTTGCACGAGAGACAGGGTATGATCGGTGGAGCAGCCGTCGATGATAAGATGCTCGATACGGACATAGTCCTGCGAAGCCACGCTTTGGAGTGTGCGTTCCAGAGTCGTTTCGGCGTTGTAGGTGACGGTTGCTATGGTGATGATGGGCTTCATGAATACAGTTTGATATATTCTTGGGCGACGTGTGTTTCTCCGTATGCGTCTGCGGCTTTGATGTGGGCTGCTGCGCGCAGATTGTGGCTGAGGACGAAACGAATGCCGGCAGCCAGATCAGCTGCATCGCGGTAACGTGCCACATAGCCGTTCTCTAGATGGTCAATCATCTCGGGGATGCCTCCTATATCGAAACCAACGCAGGGCGTGCCGCAACTCATGGCTTCAGCAATGGTATTGGGCAGGTTGTCCTGCAGGCTGGGCGTAAGGAAAACATCAGTTGCATTGTAGAGAATCGGCATCATCTGTTCGCGTACAGCTCCGAAACAGGTAGCATCAATGTTGTCGGGTAGTGGTATCTGTTCTGTATTCTTTCCTACAATGACCAGATGCAGATTGTCTTTGTGCAGTTGTTGCAAAGCCTTGCTCAGGTAAGTGAGGCCCTTGCGCTCGTCGGTTACCTTCTGACTGCAGAAGAGGAGCAGTCGTTTGTCCTGTGGCAGAGACAGGGTTTGTCGTGCTTGCTGCATGTCTGTTGGGTGGAATAGGGTAGAGGGGATGCAGTTGTTAATGTGGAAGATGTCGGCATTGGGCAGAGCGTGACGTGCCTGGTCGGTAATCCACTGGCTGCATCCGACAAAGGTGGGATGCCATCGCTTGTAAAGTGAACGTTTGCGTGCAAGGATAGAGGCAGGCAGAGAACCACAGAGAATGGGGCAGTGTCGGCATTCTGTCTCGTTACACTCGCCCCGATAATGGCAGACACCAAGGTAGGGCCATTCATCGTGCAGCGTCCAGACAATACGCTTACCGCTTTTCATGATGCGTTCGATGCAGTCCATTGAGAGCATACCCTGACAAACCCAGTGCAGATGGATGACATCTGCCTCGCGGAACTCACGGGTGCGGGTGATGTCAATGCCTACATTCGCAATGTCTGCCTGCCACAGGCGAGCGCGGCTGAAACCGCACCGCGGCAAGACGGCAAGACGTTCCAACATCTTCGGCACCTTGTTGCCAACCTGACATACGGTGACAGCATCCGATTGTTTGTCACGCACCATCAACTTAGCCTTCACTCCGTTCTTGTTGAGGGCTTCCATGAGGCGTCGTGCTGCAATTGCGCCGCCGCCGCTACATTCGCTGGTACTGACGAGCAATATATTCATTACTTGTATGCCTCCTTTCCCATCCATTTGCGGATTCGGTTGCGAATGGCAGTGAGTATGAAACGGAAGTTGCCGTAGCGAAGATTTAGAAAGAGTTCTTCGAAGGAGCGTCCAATTTTAATCATCGGGTTCATCCATCCCATTATCCGATAGGCACGGTGGCGATATGCAACATGTTCAATAACATAAGGCGGATGGTGGATTCCAGATTCCCCAACCCCCTTTAGGGGCAACTCATAGCGTTGCATGGTGAATATGCGTCGGTAGCCGCTGGGCATTGTCTGGAGAGAGCCTCCAAAATGGGTGCTGTCGGCTGTAGCACCGAGATTGTTAATCATGTTGCGGCAAGGCACAATGGCAAGACCGCCAGAGAGTAGCAGGTGTGCCCAGAAAATGGTCTCGTAGAAGGCTTTTCCCTGTTCTCGGTGCTTTCGGCACATGGGTAGAAAGTCATCGCGGTAGTGCCGCTCGCGAATCAGTTCTTCAAGTTGACGCACTGCAACAGGATTGTCAAGCCACGTATAGTGTTCGTCCCATTGGTTGATAACGCGTCGCCAGGATGCCCAACCCCAAATGCTGAAGTTTGTGGTAAAGAAATAGTCTCCCTCGGTGTCAGTGGTCTGTTCTTCGACGTTGAAGCCGCTTATCATCGTAATGCGTTCATCGTGTTCGTAGTGCTCGAGCATCTCCTTGCAGAACGAGAAGAAACTAATTGCGGGGACATCATCATCCTCCAACACGACACATCGGTCTACATGGCTGAAGGCCCATTTCTGAGAGAGGTATTCCGAAGGATCGCAGCCATAGTTTTTCTCCTGATAGAGCGTTTCCACTTGGCACTCCCAATCTACCTGTGCTACAACCTCGCGGCACGCCAGGATACCAGGCATGTCTTCCTCCGAACGTGGGCCGTCTTGATAAAGAAAAAGATGCGATGGACGTGCCTCGCGAACTTGGGCAAAGACCTGACCGAGTTGTTCCGGCCTGTTAAAGAACAGAATAAGCACCGGAATATCGACAAGAGAGGGTTTCATGTGCGCAAAGTTACAATTTTTTCATCTAAAAAACACAATTTGTGGCGTTTATGCATACATTATATTGAAAAAAAGTGTATATTTGCACTCAGAGTGTGCCATCTGGGGCCATTCTGCTATACTGGAAACTGACAATCTATGAACCTCGGGATGCTTCCCTCCACCGCGCGGACAGCACCCCCACACAGATCCCCACAGAATGAAAAGATTCTTTTTCGCAGCTGCTTTAGTGATTACCTTAGTGGGATGTAAGGAAGAGATAGACACGGCTGCACGATACGTCTTCCTGGAAAAGACCATATCGGAGTACCTGGCGGGCAAGGACTATTATAGCGAGTACGTGCGGCTGCTGGGCGAGATACCCGTCAGCGAGATGTCCTCCACCACCTTGCGGCAGCTGCTTTCCGCCCGCGGACATTACACGGTCTTTGCTCCTACAAACGATGCCATCCAGGATTACTTGGATTCGCTCTTCCGCAAGGGTATCATCACCGAACCGACATGGCAGGGCTTCCAGTCGGAGTCCGATTTGGACAGCATCAAGAAAGTGATTGTCTATAACAGCATCATGGACAGCGGCGACGACCAAGAGGCCTATATGGTGGCGAGCTTCCCAAAACACGAACACGAGTTCGGTCTGGCGAATATGTACGACCGCAAGCTGCGCGTTTATTACGGTCAGACAGACCCCGACAGCATCTCCATCAACGACCAGGCTCTCGTCTCAAAGGATAACAGGGATATCCCCCTCATCAATGGCTACATACACCAGGTGGCGGGTGTGATTGCTCCGAGCAACGACCGCTTGGGCGACTTCATCTACCAGTGGTCGCGCAACCCGGGCAGTGGCTATAACGTGATGTCGCGGCTGCTGATGTCATGCGGCCTGGCCGACACCTTGAATGCCTACCGCGACGAGGAGTGGGAGCGACTGTATCAGGGAGGCATCGTGAAGGACCTGCCCAACCATACCTCGGTGGGGCAGGCGGGTACCATCCCGCGGCACCGCCTGTACGGCTTCACCCTGTTTGCCGAGACCGACCGTTTCTGGGAAGAGAAATTCGGGAAGCCGGCCGAGGAGATTACCGTAGGCGAGATATGCGATTTCCTGCGCGAGTCGGGGCTATTCAACTACGTTCAGGGAACACTCTACGACGAGAACTATACCAACCCGATGAACGTGCTGAACCAGTTCGTCACATACCACCTGCTGCCCCAGCGCATCGGTCGCGAGAAGCTGGTGATACACTATAACGAGACGGGATACAGCGTCAACTCCAACAAGGGTCCCACCATCCCCATCATGGACTACTACCAGACTATGGGACTGCCGCGCATGCTCAAGACCTACGAGAGCCGCGAAAGCAACGGCATCTACCTGAACCGCTTCCCCAAGCTCAGGAACGGACGCGGACAGTTTGGTCCGACCCAGGGAAACGTGAACGACTACCACGAGAGCGGTCAGTTCCCGAATCTGAAAGGCTCCGCCACGTCGCCCAAGGAGAACGAGGGCATCCGCATCCTTACCTATACCGAGGCCGGTACCGACAATACCAGTATCGCCAATGGCATCGTCTATCCCATCGAGGACCTCCTGATCTGCACCGAGAATGTCTGCAACCAGATGTCCACCCAGCGCATCCGCTTCGATGCTTGCTGCACGATGCCGGAAATGATGAACAACGACATTCGTCAGACGTGTGCCTACTATACCTACGGAGCCCCCAACGTCAGGGCTATTCCCACGAACTACCCGTACCTCCAAGACGTGGAGATTCACGAGGGGACTCAGTTCTACTACTTACAGGCCTACATGTCCGGCTATCATAACCTGCAAGGCGACGAGTTCAACATTATAGGTCAATACGACTTTACCATGAAACTGCCGCCCGTGCCACGCGCAGGGCAGTACGAAATACGCTTTGGAGTGGCTACAGGTTCGTATGTCCGCTCTATGGCTCAAGTCTATTTTGGTACTGACCGTAACAATATGTATGTTACAGGTATCCCTATGGATCTTCGGCTCGGTGGACTGGAAATGAGAACGCCCAGCGGCGCAACACCGTCGAATGTAGGTTGGGAGGCAGATACCGACGATGAGGAATACAACGACCGCGTGACGAAGGCAATGCGCACGAAAGGCTTCATGAAAGCTCCGTATGCATGGTGCAATGCCAATGGAACCGGTAGCCCTGTGCGTACGTTCCATTACATGTCACGACGCATCATCATCAGTACCTACCTGCAACCTTATCAGAATTACTACATACGCTTCAAGTCTGTCCTCGACGGTCAGAGTTACGAATTCTATATGGACTACTTTGAGTATGTGCCCAAAGAGGTCTATGACAATCCGGAAGAAGCAGAGGATATATGGTAAGCTTCTTCCCCCGTGCTATGAGATACTGAATGACGGCATCCAAAGGTTCAGGACTGCCATCGCTGCCGTGAACAGCAGGGAGAGAATGAAGAACAGGTTGCTCAGGAAGCTGCTGGTGAGAGCGAAGTAATGGGCGATGAGCGGGCTGGCACTGGCCACGAAAAGTGCCATTGTTGTCTGGTAATGCGCGGGCTGCAGGACCAGAAAGGCCATCAGCATCAGCGTTTGCGTAATATATATATATTGTATCATGCGCACGCGTATCTTGTCGTCATAGTTGGTGCGGAGATAGTGCAGGATGCTGACAATACTGAGCAGAGCAATGAACGCTGCTGAGACTTGCCAGACAAAGGGTAGCGAGACGATGGCTTCGAGGCTTGGCTGTTCAAATTGTGCCATGTCCACGATGCGCGTCACAAAGCTCTGCATATCTTTCGTGATAAAGCACCAAGAGGCGTAACACCAGAAGGGAACGATGAGACCGAGTACACCGGCCCAGAAAACTTTGTTCGTCAGGGAACGCAGGAAGATAGTGAGGTAAAGAAAGAAAGGTACCGCCATCAAGAGCATGATGGGCGCACAGAAACTGCCCAGGCTGAGCATGAGAAAAGTGTGGAAAACGTATATCTGGGGTTCATCCTCTTGGTCACAACGGAAGAACAAATGGTAGCCGATGCATAGGAAATTAGCGGCAATGATGGGTTTTGCCAATGGATGCATGAACGAGAGACTCGCCGCCAGTATAAGCCAGACGCTCGACATCATACGGGTGCGGATGCGGATGATGTGCTGTTGGGCGTTGGTCTCCATCATGACGTAGGTCGTCAGTAGGCAGAGTGCCAGCCCCAAAATGTTCGGAATGGAGGAATCCTGTTGCGGCAGCCACCACAAGGCGGCTGCTATCACCACGCAAACAGGCAGAGTGAATACACTCCCCGCCACCTTGTTCTGAAACCTGTTGTGAGTCATTAATGAGTTGACAAACTGTACCTTTCTTAACTTTTAACTCTTAACTTTTAATATTTCATTCTTATAGGTCTGCCCCAATGTCACGGCGGAAGTACTTGCCCTGGAACTGAATCTTCTGTGCTACGGTAAAGCTCTTTTGCAGGGCTTCTGCCTTGTCGGCTCCGTAGCTGCTGACGGCAATGACGCGACCTCCGTTCGTCACCACCTCGCCGTCCTTCAGTGCTGTGCCGGCATGGAAGATAACGGTACCCTCATCATTTTTCATTTTTAATTCCCCTTCTGGGAGGCTGATAGGGAATCCCTTCTGATAACTGCCTGGATAACCGCCGCTCACCAACATTACGCAGACAGCAGCTCGCTCGTCGAACTCGATGTTGTGCTGGGCCAGGGTGCCTGTGGCAACACCCTCGAAGAGATCCACGATGTCGCTCTTCAGGCGCAGCATCACGGTCTCTGTTTCCGGGTCACCCATGCGGACATTGTACTCGATGACGTAAGGTTCAGGGTTGCCAGTGGGCGTATTGGTGCGGTTGATGAGGCCGAAGAAGATGAATCCTTTGTAGTCGATGCCCTCGGCTTTGAAGCCTTCTACAGTGGGTCGGATGATGCGATCTTCCACCTTCTTCATCCACTCCTTCGTGGCGAAGGGGACGGGGCTGACGCTGCCCATGCCGCCAGTGTTCAGGCCGGTGTCGCCCTCGCCGATGCGCTTGTAGTCTTTGGCTTCGGGCAGGATTTTATAGCTCTTGCCGTCGGTGAGCACAAAGACCGAGCACTCGATGCCGCTCATGAATTCCTCTATCACCACGCGGCTGCTGGCACCTCCAAACATTCCGCCCAGCATCTCCTCCAACTCCTTCTCGGCTTCTTCCAGTGTGGGCAGAATCAGCACGCCCTTGCCGGCACAGAGGCCGTCGGCCTTAAGGACGTATGGGGGCTGCAGAGTCTTGAGGAAGGCTTTCCCTTCCTGCAGATGCTCGCCGTCGAAGGTCTGATAAGCAGCTGATGGGATGCCGTGGCGTTGCATGAAACCCTTGGCGAAATCCTTCGAGCCTTCCAGCACAGCGCCCGCTTTGCTGGGACCGATGACGGGGATGTCCTTCAGCTCAGAATCGTTCTTGAAGTAGTCATAGATGCCCTTCACCAATGGGTCTTCAGGACCGACCACCACCATCTGTATTCGGTTCCTCTGGACGAAAATCTTAATGGTATCGAAGTCATCGGCCTTTATTGGCACATTCTCGCCCACTGTCAGCGTTCCCGCATTACCTGGAGCGATGTACAGTTTCTCACACTTTTTGCTTTGGCTTATTTTCCATGCGAGGGCATGTTCGCGCCCACCGCTTCCCAATAAGAGTATTTTCATAAGTTTATTTTTTTATTATCAGCTTTCAATTTTCAGGTTGTTAGAGTCTGATGAGGGTGGAGCCGGCTTTGCCGACCTGGACGGCGAAGACGCCCTTTCCGGCGCTTTCCGGGATGACGACGCAGCCGCCGGCGATGTTTGCAGCGGTGATGAGTCTGCCGTCGGTAGTGTAAATGCGGATGGGTGTGCCTTCCTCGGCGCCGTCGGTGTAGAGTGTATTGCCCTGAAGGCGGAACTTCATGCCGGCGGGCTGGTGCTTGCTGAGCTCGGGGATGCTGGTGCCGATGCCTAGGATATCCAGGAGGCCTGCATAGGCATCAATCTCGCCCCAGCCGTAATAGATGTTCTTTTCGGTGCCGCTGAATTCGGGCTCGGGCTGATGGCTGGTGCGTTCGATGACGCCCTTGATGTCCTCGGGTGTGAGGTCGGGCTTGGCCTGGAGCCAGAGGGCGATGACGCCAGAGGCGATGGGACAGGCCATCGACGTACCGCTAATGCCCCACATGGCGTAGTCCTTTCCGAATACGTTGGCCTTCATGGCTATCAGGTGGTCCACTTCCTTCTTCGTTTCCTCTTCGCTGCCGTTCTTCTTGTAGAAGGAGCCCAGCGCAGAGATGATATTGTGTCCGGGGGCGACCACGTCGGGTTTCACCCTACCGTCCAAGGTCGGGCCGCAGGAACTGAAGGAAACCAGATGGCCTTCCTCGCTGCCCATCTTCTTATAGCAGGTAAACTCGCCCTGATAGTTGGTGAACGATGAGCGGTGGTGCATGGCGCCAACCGTGATGACACGTTCCAGGCTGGCGGGGTAGCCTATGGTGTGCTGATTGCAGCCGCGAGAGTTGTCGTGGCTGTACGGACTGAAGGTCAGCTTGTTAACGCCACCAGCATGGGAGTTTAGATCAAGTGCGACGGGCGTGTCGATGCGGAGGGTTCCCTTCATTTTCTCGGGATGAGTATAAACATCAGCAATGGGATAGAAATAAAGACGGAGACCATCCATGTCTTCTTGGAAATCGCATAGTTGGACAACAATCACCATCTCCGATTTTTCTATAACATAGTAGGAAGCGCCCTCATTCTCTTTCATGTATTCATCGGCCTCGTGCGTGTCGATGACAAAGGGTTCCGGTATGTCTTCAATGGCCAGTTCCATTTTGAAGAAAGGATCGTAGCCGTTGTTTACACGAAAGTCCAATGTATAACCAGGCGTTTCGCTATCCTTAACGCCATTGAAGAACAAATCCTGCACCAATGGCTCGTTGGCCTCCTTGTGGACGAAGGTCTTCCTGTGACCTTCGTTGCCGGCAGCGACCAATAAGATGTGCCCTGGACCCAGCATATGGTTGAGCACCTCCTCATAGACCGTGTAGTCATATTCAAAGTTAAAGGACGTGCCGAAGCTCCAGTTCACCACACAGGGCTTGCCGGCTGCATCGGCTATGTCGAAAAGCTTTTTCAGTTCTACTAGCTCACTAACTGACGAGGGATAGACCTCTTGAATTGCATCTTCCATGCCCGTCCAGTCTTCAAGATGGCTTTTCACATAGTCGACAAAGCGTTGTATAATCTCATCCGACCAATCAACACCCATCATAGCGGATGCGCCTATAATGTCGGCCTCTGGAGCCATGCCCGCGTAGCGGCCGTTCAGACCATCGCCAGCCATCGACCCTAGGACGTGCGTACCATGGGGTATATCCAGGATGGCATCGTGGGAGTATTGGGCCGCCAGCACCTTCTCGGGCGAGTCGTAGATGACGCCCAAGGCATCGGGGTCGTCGTTCTCGGCCGCTGGTTCCCAGAACCATTGGATGCGCGAGGTGCCGTCCTCGTTGCGGAAGGCCGGATGCGTGAAGTCGAAACTATCGTCCATCACGCCGGTGATGACATCCTTGCCGGTGAAGGCTAATTGTGTTCCGCCTGCGCCTGAGCTTTGCGAAGAATCGTGAATTGTGAATTGTGAATTGAGAACTTTTTCCACGCCGATGATGACGGCCGAGGTGTCGTTCATCAACTGTGCGGGAGCGTTGGCCTCCATACGCAGGATGCCGGGGCATTGGTCCAGTACGCCCAAGCTGTCT
>Ga0265301_10000859_pt1 | contig 41590 bp, 54 predicted proteins | sample AusTroGonzalo_MG_2_FD_193488 | JGI IMG/M metagenome (GOLD analysis project Ga0265301, IMG submission 193488) | Bovine rumen microbial communities from tropical cattle in Woodstock, Queensland, Australia - Gonzalo_04 | ecosystem: Host-associated > Mammals > Digestive system > Stomach > Rumen ...
AGCGCCGTGATACACATCGCCACCGAGGATGAGCTGGTCAAGCTGGCCGTTATTCGTCCACATACCATCGCAATAATATGTTGAGCTTGAGCCGCTGGTTTTGCTCGGTACAATACCAAACTTACCAATAACTCTGTAACCGTCAATATAACTTTGGCTTGCGGTTGGCGGTGTTACGCCGCTTGAAATATAGCCGTTGGCCGTACGGTTGTAACCGGTTGTGGTTGAACCGTCAATGGTTGAATGTGTCAGCTTAAATTTGTAGTTACCGTTATCATTCATTAAACCGTTAGGTCTGCGCCAACGATGCCCCCACCAGTTATGTAAGCCAAGATAAGTAACACCGTAAGACGATGCACCGCTTGTGCCGTACATTAAACCTTTGGCGATTGCGGCATCATTATTAACCGTTAATGCACTTGAGGATGCCGTGCCGCCGTAACCTAAAGCGCTTTGGCTATCGGTTGACTTAAACAACAGCGGAAACAGTAGCATCATCAACATCTCATCCGCCCAAGTGGTTGTATTCCAACCGGTACCGTTGGCGGTTGCGTATGTTGCCTCGTTTTCGGCCGTAGTTGATGCGGTCGGTTTGCCGTTCGAGGCATAAGAACGCATTACGGATGAAACAACCGTACCCTCAAACATAGGCAAATAGAAATGGTCGGCATAAGTACCATCGCTTTGTTTGGTTGCCCAACACTCAAAATCATCATCCAATTTTTGATTTGAGAATAAACAATAAATATATTTACTATCTTCCCAAGTCTTAACAAAGATAGATGGAAATTCACACATAAAGTTGCCGTTTGACGGCAAGGTCTGCACGTTACTGGCAGTTGAGCCATCCTCTTTGTATCTGAAATCGGTTTTAGAGAGGTAATAATCAACCGTACCGTTGGTCTTAAGCAAGCACGGTTTCGGGATGAAAAAGGCATTTTCCCAACTTCCCCAAAAAAATCTATCCTCGCCGAAATTCATTTGGCAGGGGTCAAAGAAATAGTTGTCGCAGCCTTGCAGATATTCCACACGTGTTGCCGGCGCCGCATCTATTTTATTGATACGATAACCATAAACAACAGTAGAAAAGCAGTTGCGCTTATCAAGCGAATAAACCCCATTAACCGAAAGCGGAAAAGCACGGTAATGCCATTGGTCGGCATTGGCTTGCGTATCGGTCAAAGGTGTGGCTGCATATTGGTTGCGCGTGGTAATGGTTGCCACAACCGTGCCATCGTCAACACTTTCAGGCTCCGAGCCTTGTTTTTTCACAATGGTTGTGCTTGCCCAGCTTGACAAGACAAAGCCATCAATAATTGTATCCATCGGGTCGTGCCAATACAAATTGACGGTTGAGCCGGATATTTCAATTCTTTTGTCAGTAATAATACTCACAGGGATACCCTCCTTAATTGGTAAATCGTTGGTAAAATCGGTTAACTTGGTTGGTTGACCGGACAAGTCGCTATAAGCACCACTGGTGGCCACCGCCGCAAGGTTTGCGCTTTTAGTGTAGTCACTGGCGCTTTCGGCTGCCATTGTGCCTAAGGTTGGCTTGTTGTTTAAGTCGGTATAAGAACCGCTTGTTGCAACACTGGCGAGGCTTGAGGTCTTGGCATAGGTTGAACTTATTGTATCACCGTTGGCATCGGCTGTTGCTCTTGCTACCGGTGTTGTTGCGGTGTCATCCGTAAAATCAGATAATTTGGTTGGCTTATGTAAAATATAGGCCTTGCTTGAGCTATCTGCCTCCGTCCAGTCCGAGTTTACCTGTCCTGTTGCAGATTCCTGCGCCCATCCCTTTGATGAGTGAACACCACCCAAGGCTTGAACCTGTTCATCTGTTCCCTCAGCCCAAATATTGGCGTTGTCAGCATAAGTGCTGGCTGCATCAATGTTGGCCAAATCAGCAGCCACGGCATTAACATTGGCAATATCTGTTGCCACGGCTGAAACATCAGCGATACTTGCCGCGGTTGTTGTTACATCACTTATATTGTCTGATACGGTTTCTATTTGGCCTAAAAATTGCGCCACGCCGTCAATATTACTTATATCACCGGCAACGGCTTGCACATCGGCAATATCGGTTGCCACGGTTGAAACATTGGCAATATAAGAGGCTACCGTATTGACATCAGAAACATTGCTTGCCACCGTATCGATATTGGTTAAATCGCCGGCCACCGCATCAATGTTGGTTTTATCACCGGCTACCGTATTGACATTGGCAATATCTGTTGCCACGGTTGAAACATCAGTAATCGAACCGGCAACAGCGGAAACATCCGCAATATCTGTTGCCACAGTGGAAACATCAGAAACATTGGTTGCTACCGTGTTGACATTAGCAATCGAACCGGCAACAGCGGAAACATCCGCAATATCGGTTGCCACCGTATCGATATTGGTTAAATCGTCAGCTACCGCATCAATGTTTGTTAAGTCATCGGCCACCGCCGTAACTTTAGCAATATCGGTTGCAACAGCGGAAACATCCGCAATATCGGTTGCCACCGTATCGATATTAGTTAAATCACCGGCAACCGCATCAATGTTGGTTTTATCCGCAGCTACGGTGTTGACATTGGTAATATCGCCGGCCACCGTGTTGACATTGGTAATTGAGCCGGCCACCGTATCGATATTGGTTTTGTTGGCGTTAACCGCATCAATGTTGGTTAAATCACCGGCAACCGCATCAATGTTGGTTAAATCACCGGCAACCGCATCAATGTTGGTTAAATCGTCAGCCACATCGTTGACGTCAGCAATATTGGTTGCAATCGTATTAACGTCAGATATATTGGTTGCTACCGTATTGACGTTGGCAATCGAACCGGCAACGGTATCAACATTGGTTTTGTCACCGGCTACCGTATCGATATTGGTTTTGTCACCGGCCACCGTGTTGACATTAGTAATATCGGTTGCAACCGTATTAACATTGTTAATCGAGCCGGCCACCGTATCGATATTGGTTAAATCGCCCGATACAGCATCCACATTGGTTAAGTCATCGGCCACCGCATCTACATTATCAATCGATGCGTAAATACGCTCAACCTCAGCCACCAACGTATCAGGGTCAGAAATTGAGCTGATACCGATTTTAATACATCTGTTCAAAATCTCTTGGTGTTGTTTAATAAGCGCGGTAACTTTATCAAACGCCGCCTCAATACTTTCACTCGGCAGGCGGCCAAATTCTCTATAATCGGTTAATTGTTCAATCGGTATATCATAAACAATCGTTAGCTTATCACCAACGGCAGGTGCGGTATTCATTGTTAATGTTCCGTTGATACCGGCATCAGTTATGGTAAAGTCGGTGTTTTCGATTTGCTGCACCTCGTTTAAACCGTCACTATCTGCCAGCATAACTTTGATTTGTTTGGTGCCGTCCTGATTTGCAAAATACATAAAAGGCACCGGAAAATTAACAGTTACACCATCGCCGGTATAAGCAGCCCTCACAGGCATACTTGCAGGTATAGTCATTTTCGTTTTTTCCTTTTCTTAAAAAAGTTGATTAAAAAAATAGCGGCCACCCTTAGGTGAACCGCTTAAACTTGAAAAACATAATAATTCAGGCGGCCATCACCACCGCCTCAAACCTTACTTGCGCTCTTTACCGCGATACAATCCGTAGAGAATATCGCCCAAGCTGTCAGCCTGTTTATTATCAAGCATCAAGCCGGTATAATAGTCGGTATAGTCAGCCACTTGGCCACCCACCGGCACACCGGTACCCATCGCTATGGCGTTCATCAAATCTTTAATAAATTTGTTTGCCTCAACGGTTTTGCCCATTGCCGCCTTGCGTATATCATTCACCGGCTCATAAGCCACTTGCGCTGCCTTGGTGTAAATTGTCGGCTGCGCACGGCCGTATTCCATAAATCCGGCCATATCACGTAAAATAGGAATCGTTGACATCCAATAGAATATCGGGTTGACCAAGAAAAACTTAATCCACTCCAGCGCCTCATCGTCATCATCTTTCGGTAAGTCGCCTTTAATGATGCCCTCCATCCAAGCCGACAAGCAAAACATCGTAAACATATCTTGCACAGCACCCTTAAAGTCGCGCTTATCCTTTATATCTTTAGCCGCTTGTGTCCATAATTGATACAATCCGGCAAACGGTGAGAAGAACAAAGCCATAGATTTTTTAACTTCACCACCGCGCTGAAACAGGGTTGTATCTTTTAAGTTACCGCTACCTTGGCTATCAAGCATTACACGGTCGGCATAAAAGACCGCATCTTGGTGATTTTTACCCATATCTTTGCGTGCTTGTTGATAAGCTGCAAACCAAGTTGTTTGTGCAACCACAAAATCCATCTTACCAATCAACCAAAAGCCGCCCTTGGTTAAGGCTGCCTCAAGTGTTTGTCTTGTGGTTTTGGGCTGTGCTACCCCTTTCATTGCCTCGGCCACGTTCACATCGTTGTTGTTTAAGCGTGTGCGCAGCTCGTGAGAGTTGGCTATCGCCCACTCACGGTTTTGCTTTGAGCGTAAAAAGGCCTTGACACCCTGCATCAACCAATAAGTACCGCCGTGTTTTGCACCGTTCTTGCGGCCTCTTTGGCTCATAGCAGCAATACTTGCGGTGTAGCCCATCAACTGGCTCATAGCAGTTGATAATCTAAAGCCTAAGCCCATTACCGTGGTACGGTTACGCAATACTCTTAAATAACCCTCCAATTCCTTGGCCGCTCTTGCATCGCGGTTGGGTTGGTTAGCAATCTTACGCAGCAAATCAATCAGGCCATCACGGTATTTATCCAAGCCGAAACTATCAAAAATACCGACAACCTCACTGTCATTTAAGAAATTCCATTGTTGGCGGATAATCTGCCGATAAGCCACATCGTGTATAACCGTTGCAATATGTTGCGAGATAATACCAAGCCCCAATTTAAGCGGCATCGCACGTACAATATCTTTACGTGATTTGGTATATCCTTTTGAGGTTGTGGCACGGCCATAATCACCATCAAGCAAAGCCGTATTGGCTGAGTTAGCCTCTTGGGCTTTACGTTCCGCGGTCAAATCATACACAATCGGGAAGTATCCGCCGCGGTATTTACCATAAGGCGTAATAACCGGCATCGGAAAAACCTTATCCATATCAAGGCCGGACATTTTCTTTTGGTGTTCTTCAAGCATCGGATACATACTATCAAGTAAATCCCAAACGTTCTGTATATAATCCCACTCAGCAGCGCTTAATTTATTGGCGACCCAAGCCAGTTGATTATCCTTAAAGCCGTTACCGTCTTTCAAACGTTGCAGGTTATACCAGTTACCCATATTTAAGGCGATAGAGATTAACTCGGCACGTGTATAATTTGCGCCCAAAGCCTCTTTGGCGCCGTCCACATTTTCAAACATTTGCGCTTGTACGTCTTTCGGCAGGCTCTTGTTTAATTCATTTAAGCGCTTACCGTAACGTGCCAACAAATCATTTTCAATGTTTTGACCGTCAGCCAAAGGCCTTAAGACTACATCGTGCATTACACCGTTAATATCGGCATTATCAATACGTTCAGCCAAACCGCCGGCGGTGATAATGTTGGTATCAATCGTATCAAACAAATCTTTGATAGCGTGCTTTTCCTGTTTACCGGTGCGCTCTTTGAGGTCAAGTTTATAGGTTTTACCCAGTTGCTCGCGCAGCCGTTCAATAGTCTTTTCTTTATCCAACTGTTTGCCGGCCAGCTCATATTCCTTAATCTCGCGGCCGTTGTGGATAATGTTTTTGACACCCTCAAACAAAATACCCAACTCATCAACAGTTAATTCCTGCCAATCACGGCGGTTGATGGCTTGTAAAAAGCTGTCCGGTATATCAATATCATATCCGGCGGCGCGTTGCTCATCAATCCACCGGCCGATATTCTCAAAACGCTCTTTTTGCTGTTGCGTTAAAACGGCCGCCAAATTATAACGAGCCAAAATTGCACGTGCGGCATCTTGGTGTTGTTGATTAACGCCGTTATTAACCTCTTGCTTACCGATTTCCTTAAGCCGGTTAATCGCCTTTTTAACATAATCAGCTTGTCTTAAAGCCTCTTTATAGAGATAAAATTGCTTTAATTGCTGTTGTTTATAGGCAAGCGCAGCCTTTTTATTACCTTTATTCAAAGCAATTAAGGCTTTATCGCCATACTTCAAGCTGGCATTAAAATACTCATCCGGCTTAATCTCACCGACATTGAGTTTGCCTATTTCATCCTCGGCCTGCATTATCAGCGCGTGCGCCATAATGTTTTTACTTTCGGGGTTGGTTGATAACTTGCTCAATTCAGTTGTCAACAAGCTCTCATATTTTTCATTGGCGATTGACTTCATTACTTGAGCCTCAACATCAGCATAGCTGATTGGATTGCCCAATTCCTCGTGCGCTTTGTATTTAGCGGCTTGTTCGATTGAGTTAATCAGGCGAGGCGAGGTTGATAAAGCGGTTTTCATTTCCGTTTCATCCAAGTTAAAGAACTCGCCTAATTCCTTTAAGGTTGAGCCATCCGCCGTATAAATGTTTGAGCCGTCCGGCCGTTTTGGCAATCTTGCAATACCGTTGGCCACTTTAGCGTTAAAGATAGCCTCCATCTCAGCTTGGTTAAGGCTTATATCAATATCACCATTGCCAAGCCGGCCATAAACCAAAGCCCCGATAAACCGGTTAGCATCACTGCCGACCGTATAATCAAGCAATACATCTTGTCTTATCTCATCAAGCTTGCGCTTAAACTCATCGCTTTGCTCTTTATAAACGGTTTTGGCCACCGCTTTATAATAGTCATCTTTAGCAATCGTGAGCATATTATCCACATAGGTTTGGTAATTCTCAAATTGCTTTTCGCTCATCTTGGCTGCATCCGGTGTATCAAAGATGGCCTGTATGCGTTTTTCCATCGCATATTGTTCAATCTCACCATCGGTCGCGAGCAAGCGGTCAAACACATCTTTAACCTCAGGTGTAATATCAACATTGAACTTATCAACCGCATCTTTGTATTTTGTGGCCAGCCATTTCTTAAAGGCAGCAAATACTTTACGCAGGCCATAAGTCGGCGCATCGGCTGTATAAAAATACTTTTCCACCGCTCGTGCAAAGCACTCGTGTTTAGCTACTTCCAAAGCATCATCAAAGTTGGCAAATACTTGGCCGTCATCCTCACCGTTGTAAATCAGGCGATAGGTGCCGTCATCCATCGGCACAATCTCATTGTGCTTGCTCCACTCATCGCTCAACCAATTTTCCAAAGTTTCGCTGTATTCTTTGAGTTTATCGGTCGCCCCCTCTTTGGCTGCGTATTTTCTTATCATATCGCGCCAAAAGTGGCCGCTTTCGTGAATAAGCGTTGTCATATTGTTATTTTTGAATAAGGTAATTGTCAGGTTGCTTGGCGAATAAGCACCCAAAGCCTCATAGTTTTCATTCTGATAAAGCCTAAAGTTATTATTCTCATCAACCTCAATAGTATTAAACAATCTGTCAAAAGCTGCATTGATATTGGCACGCTCGGCCTCATCAGCAGGATAAACCGGCAGCATATAGTCGTTAATATCGGCCTTTTTACCGGTCTTTTCAGCATCGATTAAAGCCTCTAAATAGCTGTATTCATCCAATACACCAAGTTTAGCGTGTCCGGCCAAAAAGTAATTATACCATCCGTTTGAGGCCACCTTATCGTTAATGTAGCTGGCAAAAGCACGTGCGCCCAATTCGGTGTGTTGTGTCCAATAACCGTTTTTCTTTTTGGTTACGCGATTGAGTTTAACGGCGGTATTGTAGTATTTGCTTACCTTGCGCCAAGAACTCGTATTATCATCAAGTTTAACCAACTGTCTTAAACGATATTGCAAATCAAAGAACAATCCGGCCAAATCAGCAGTGCGGCGGCGTTCCTCAATCATATCTTGAAAATCGCTTAAATACTTCTCGTCTTTACTGGCATCGTAGTTTTTACCTTGCGCAACCATATCATCAATAAACTTATTGATTTGTTCCGAGTTTTTGGCTCTTGCAAATTTGTTTTTGATTTCATTGGCGCGGTTGTTTATCATAAATTCGGTACGGCTTACCTGCGCCTTGTATCTTTCCTCAACTTCCTTGTCGTTCATATCGGCGGTTGCAATTTGCTGGTAAAGATTACGGATAGCCTCGTAAGTTTCCGAGCGCAGGTTTCCTTGCTTTTCCAATTCCAAAACCGCGTGGCCGCTATAATCTTTACCTAAAGATTGGTCACCAAAGTAATAATCAAGCGCGTGCCACCATTCGTGTGCCAAACTTCCGGCACCATCCTTACGCGTTAAGTTAATCTCGTTAAATTCCGGCATAAAGTGACCGGCAGCACCGGCACGACCTTGCGCACCAAAAGCAAGTCCTAACTTACCCTCCAAACCAATAGCCTTTGGCGGTATGCCTAAAATCTCGGTCATATCAAGTAAGCTATCATAAGTCAGGTTTAAAAACTCTTGGCGTTCTGATTGCTTTGTCCAGTTGCCAAAATTAACACCTCTAAAGCCAAAGGTTTCCATTAAAGCCTCAGGGTTAACGTTTTGGTTATTTTGCCGGCGTGGCAATCCTGTGCGCATACCCGAAAAATCAACCGTTTCACCTTGGCCTTTAAGATAAGGCTTAACCAATTCATAAGCCTTTTGTGCAAATTCGGCCGCTTTTTCTTGGGTGGCAAAACTCAAATCACGAGAGATAGATTTACCGTTGCTGTCAACCACAAACCAAGAATCCTGATAAGGTCTTTTAACAACCATAAAATGTTTTTGCCACGGCTCAACATTGGCTTTAGTGTTGTCTTTTTCCTCAATTTGCTTATCAAAATCTTTGGCGATAGCATCCAGTTTGGCCAAATCATAACCGCTTATCATTAAGGCGCTTAAAAACTTATTACCACCGGCCACCAAAGCCTCGGCATTATATTCTTTGTTTCTTGAAAATACAAAGCGAGGGTTGGTTTCATCACTCGGAAAAACAGCACGGAACAAATCATAATTAAAGCCCATATCGGTTTGCCAAGCCTCAATCTCAGCTTTGTGTGCTTTCGCATACTCAATGACTGTTTCCATTGTCTTGTGGATAACATCAAAAAACCGCTTTTGGTTAGCTAAAGTATCGTTCACATTTTTGGCCGGTTTAACATTTAAGGCATTATAAACATACTCAACCAGTGCAGCAGCTCGGCCATCAATACCGCGGCCGCGCAAATCATCAATCGTCAAACGCGGATAAATATAAGTTTTGGTTACATACTTACGGCGCAAGAGGTCATTCATTCCCTCCAATTCTTCCCAAGTATAGACTTTGGCATTGCGCTTAAGATTACCAAGCAGGCTATCGCCGGCATCCACAATTTGTTTAGATGATTGGTAAGTTTTCTCAATCTTTTTGCTTTCGCCGCTTAAGCTGAATAACGGTAACTCTTTGGTGACACCCTCTTGCTTTTCGGCGTAAGAAAACAAATCATCCACCTGTTTTTTAACCGATACCGGCAAAGGCTTACCTTGTGCATTGGCCGGCTGGGCAAACAAATCACCGGTTAAATTATCACGCTCTTTTTGAAACAACGCCATTTGTTTGGCCTCACGTTCCAAAAGTTCTGTTTTGCTTATCGGTTCCATTCCAAACATATTATCTTGCTTGGTGTCGCCTTGCTCGGTTGCATTGCGGATATAGTTTTTGATTTTGTCGTTAAAATCTTGTGCAGACTTGGTATTGTCAAACAAATCAACCATCGCCAGCACATCCGGTGCAATTTGCCCCTCCAGCATATCAAGTTGCTGCACATAAAGTGCGGTTGCTTGGCCTTTATCCTTGGCGCGTTTCAAAATCTCAACCGCTTGGCGTACGGTTTGTGCAATCGAGTATTCCGGTGCAATCAATCCGCCTTGTATATCATTTTCAAAGGCAACAATGTTTGGTGCAGCTTTTGCCAAGCCACTGGTTACTTTGCGGATATTGTTATCAGGGTTTTCAACCAAAACCGATAAAAACCTTGTATCCGGCACAATGATAGAAACAAGCGTGTTTTCTATCATCTCAATACCTTTGCGTGTTACTCTGTCGTCCTTATCCAAAAAGGCGTTACGTTCACCGGTCGGCACAACTTCCGCAAAAAATGCTCTGATAAACTTAGAGTTTGCCGCACTTTCCAACTCAGCATCCGTATCAAGCAGGTTGATAATGTTTGAGTTAAGTTTCTTAGAGTATGCAATCGCTTTTTCCGCATCGGAGTATTGCATTGTGCCGGCAGTATTTGCATCATCAACCAACGCGCTTAATTGTTCCTCATTCAAATCAACACCTAAACGGCGGATTAAAACCGGCTCAGCAAAACCCTCAATGTCATAACCTTGGCTTGTTAAATAATCTTTATAGGCTTGTGATTTGTCGCTGGTTTCATAAACACGGTTCAAGGCCATAGCGCGGCCGTTACCGACTGCCACATAACCCTCTTTGGTTACAATCGGCGCACCCTCGGTTGCGGTCGGGGCTTTACCCACGCGTGCCGGTTCAAATCTATTAACAATCTCGGTAATTTGTGCATCACTGGCCGAGCGTGAGCGGTCACGTGGTTGCAGGGCTTGAGGGTAAGCCTCGTTGACCATACCATCGGTATTGTGCGAGGTTATTAAGTCGCTTAGTTCCACAATCTCATAGTTTACCGGTACACGACCACCGGCAACCGCTACATAATCTTGAGTTGCACCATCAGCCTGAATATCTTTCAAGGCCGTTTCACTGGCCGAGAATATACCGCTTTTTACGCGGTCGGCATCGGTTCGTTTAATATCAACCGTTACCGGTGATTGAGCCATATATTCTTGCAAAGCCGTTGCAAAATCCTTATTGCTCATACCGTCAAGTTTTAAGCGCATATCGCTAACCGCATTAAACAAGCGGATATACTCGCGCACATCACCGGCGGTCGGGTTTTCTATTTTCTTCATTAAGATTTTTTTGATAGCGTTTACATCTCGCCTTGCAATCGCTCTTGAGGCGCGCACAAGGTTAGCATCGGCATTACTTAATTGTTCCTCGCGGATAACATCCATAATGTTGTCGAGTTCGGCCGAGCGCGTTTGTTTACCGTCAACCGAATAATTAAACTGCAATCTGTCTTGCCGGTAAATATCAACCGCATTTTGGCCGGCCGCCCTTGCGAGCCCAAGATAAAAGTAAGCGTTTTGCGTGGCTGCCTCTTTAGCTTGTTCACGAGAATAACCGGCAGCGGCCGCATCTTCATACAATCCGCGATAGATATAATCAAAATCAAGCTGATTTTCTTCTGCAATCTTTTTACCGTCAGCTAAGATATTGCTGCGTATCTTTTGGTTTTGCATCAACTGTTTCATTGTGGTGCCATCCTCATAGGTCTTAACCACATCACGGAAAGCGCCCCAAAGTTCTTGCTTGGTCATTACCGTTGACCCCCAAACATCAAACGGTATTTTAATCGGGGCATCATCGGTTTGCGCTAAAGAGAGTTGCCGCTCAATGCTTTCAATCAGGCCATAACGGCGCATTACATCCATATTTTTGGTGACTGCCTCGCTTGATAAAATAGCTTTAGCCTCGGCTGCCTCCATATAAATATCGCGAATGTCAGATTTTCTTGATACTTTTTGAAAAAAGCTTTGCATCTTGTCGGGGTTTTCTTTTAACTCGCCCAGTTGCTCAATTTGCGCTTGGGTCTTATCAAGGCGCGCAATATCCAGTTGCGCTTTAGCCTCATCACCTTTTTGCAGCGCATCAATCGCCTGCACCTCACGCACCGCTTTAGTTTCAATGCGGCCGCGCCAAGCACCGCCCAACGCCGGCAACATAAGCGAGGCCTTAAATCCTTGCACACCGGCTTGAGCCACACGGTTGGTATCGTCCTCAATATCATTTTGCTTAAATTCATAGCCGACTTTATCGTTATAACTTCCCTTTAAGGCTCTTTCACCGATAATTTGCGCGGTTTCCTGCAAAATTTCCTCGCCGGTTTCTGCCGCAACATTAAGCGTAACTGATTTTAATACGCCACCCCAAACCTGCATAACGGTTTTATCTTTAACGCTTTCTATTATAGATTTTTTCAATCCAGCCTTAAGCAATCCTTTTTTAGCCTCTTGATACCAAGGAAAAACACGCGCCAAAGTATTTGCCGGCACAAGTTCGATTGCCGCACTGATGCCACCATAAATACGGCTTGCTGCGACCATATCCTCACGGTCAAACCCTTTACCGTTTTCATCTTTCATTACTGCAAGGTTGGCATACATTGCGCCGGTTTCAACATCATAGGTATTTTTGAAAGCAATCACATTACCGGCAGCATATCCGATGGTTGCACCCTTAATGGTTCCAACAACCGCACCACCAACCGCACCAACCGTGGCACCGGCCGCACTTCCGGCAGGGGTTGCAACCGCGCCGGCAGCCGCACCACCGGCAGCACCAACTTTGGCAGATATTACCGCATCGGCAGCAGCACCGGCAAAGGTCGCGCCCATCATTGGTAAAGTTGTTCTTTTCTGATAAGGTAGTTGCTCAATAAAATTATAGCCAATATCCGACCAATCGCTTGTATCAACAAGAGGGTTTTGGTTGGCTTTATCCACCAATATTGCCAATCTCGCTTGACTTTCGGGGTCGTCTTTACTCATCAAGTCGCCGATTTCATCGTATGTATCCAAGCGTTCCTCTTGCTCGTTATAAATGTATTGCGCTTTTTTAGCCCAAGCAATCGGCGCAATCGGTTTTTCCATCTCACCGTAAATCGTTAAGTTATCGCTGATTTCTTTGAGTTTGTCACAATCATTGGCCGCCAGTTTCATAAATTCGGGGTCATCGGTTGCTAATTCTTTTAAGGCCGGTGACTTATCCACAATCTCAGCCAACAATAATTCTTTATCTTTTTTCTCAAATTCCTCAAAATTATCAAACACAAGGTCAACATCAGTGTTACGGCGCTCAGCAATTCTTTTGGCCTTGCCGTATTTAATCGGGTCAGTTGCCAAACCGTTTTCAATATTTGAGGCGCGTATATTAAAATTTTGCTCACCAAAAGTGCTTGACAATCTCGCTAGTGAGCTGTCGATACTGTCCTCGTATTCGTTGGTAAAAGTTTCGGGTTTGTTAGCACCAAAAGAAAGAGCCGTGGTTTCTTCCTCCGGCTCATTTTCGGTTATTGAAAAACTATCATTGTTCAGGGTTTCGTCGTTGTTTTCCATTGTTTAACGCTCCTATCTTTTGTTGCTTAAAAATGTTCTCAATTCCATTAACCGCTCACTCATTGCTTGGCTTTGCATATAGCGCGGCAAGCTCAAAGTTCCGGCCACTTTTTCAATCCATCCGTTCCGCTCGTTGGCGCTTAAGCCGGATAGGTCAATATTTTGGCTTAATAAAAACCGGTTGATATTGTTTCTTGTATCCTCTTTGATTTCCTTTAGCGGCACATAAGCCTTTTGCATATCCTCAGGCTCAAGGCTCCAAGTCTGTTTATCGCTGGCATAAGTAAACCAGTGCTTTGATTGCAAAGCCGTTTCTTTGGTCAAGCGGTTAATAATCGCCTCATCCTCTTGGCGTGTCGGTTTGCGCTTATGTTCAGCGATAAAGTCGCTTACCTCGGCCTCATACGCGCTGTTAAAATGGTATTTAGCCTCGGCATCATCTTTTTTGATGCCGGCTTTTTGATAAGCCAAAGCCATTAAATCTTGCGCGCGTTTAATACTCGGGTCGGTGTTTGACTTGCCGCCCTTGGTGGTTACAACGCTGGCCTGCAAGGCTTGAAAAGTCTTAAAATCCTTTTCCGATAAATCACCAACATACTCATAAAGGTTAATCCGCTTAAATCGCGCAGGGTCTTGGGTTAATACCGTTTGCAGGTGGTCATAAACATTTACATCAGTCGGCACATCCTCGCCTTGCAGCGCATAGTTATATTTTTCCTGCAATCCTTTTTGCACCTTTTCCGGTAAGGTATTTAACAGGTTTTGCGGCGGCATTTTGGCGTTGTTAATAAAATTGATGGCTTGCTCGGTGTTTTGGCTTATCATCATCTCAGCCTTAAGGTCGGCCTCCATTTTGCGGTTCTTTAAGGCATTATTGGTTTTAGTGCGCCACGTATCCAAATCTTTTTGGTTCATACCATAAGCATTTTGTGCCAAGTCCGCATCCAAACCCTCAGGGTCAACAATCAACCGGTGGTTAAGGCTGTTCAAAGTCTTTTTCTTACCGTATTCCTCCCAAGCCTGATTATATTCAAAGCGAGAGATTGTACCGTTTTTGAGTTGATTATCCAAATCACCCTTAACCCTTGTATCCAATACGGCCTGATAAGCAGCATCAGCACCGGCGGCTTGTTCGGCCATCTTTTCCCGAAAAGCGGCCGCACGTTTTTTATTTTCGCTTTGCAAATCCTTATCGCGGTTAAAATACAAATCAAGCAAGGCCACATCATCATCTTGTTTAACCTGCCGGTTATAATCGCCGGCAAAACGGTCATCAATGCTTTTACCATACTTTTTATTGATTTTTTCCATTTCCTTGTTGTAAAAAGCCTCACGTGCGCGCGGTTCTTCAATCATATTGGCGCGGCGCAACGCATCCTTTTGCTCGGTTTGCCGGTTGCTCAATTCCTCTTGAGTGTCGCGTTCGGCAGCCTCATAATCAAGTTTAGCATAAATATCTATTGCTTTGGTGGTCAGCGCGGTTAATCCTTTGGCCAGTTCAGCATCGGCATCATACTCTTGCACATAATGTTGGTTAGGGTTAAGCGCGGTCGGGTTCGCCCTAACTTTTCTTTCATAGGTATTGTTCAAAGCCATTTGTTTTACCCCTTATTTAGCTATATTTGTTAATCCTGATGTTGATGCGGTGCCTATGGCCGCATTTGCCCCACCAATAAAAGCATTGAGCCATTTATTCTTTTTCACACTTTTGGCGTTAGATAACAGTTGAGCCGCCTCAGTGCGTGCCTTTTCAGCCTCATACATTGTGGCCACATATTTTGAGTGATTATTATATCGCGCCATCATATCGTCCATCTCGGCATCCATTTCAGAACGCAGTTGAACATCAATCAATGTTCCACCAGTTACACCGCTTTGCGCCGTGGCCGTGCGCATCCGTGAGAGTTCCAAGTCGCGTTGCTTTCTGTCCATATCCTCGTTATAAGCATCGGCATTGGCTTGTGCGGCTGCGTTTTTCTCATAAATATCACCCTCAAGATTTTTTAACGCAGCTTGTTGTTTATATTGTTTGGCTTGCGCATCAGATTGTTTGGCTGAGCCTAAAAAATTAGTAGCAAAGCTGGCAGCCGTTAAAGCCGCTGCAACAACAGGAAAAACCATTTTACCCTCCGTTAATAAATCTCAAAATCAAATACAATCGCTTGCAAGGTAAACGGTAGCGGATAGTTCTGTACAAATACTATTCTTTCCGCCTCCGAATAATCCCCATTAAACGGTGACCCCTCAATATCGCCGCTGTATAACGGTATCGGGTTGTCCAAAACATCACCGCCCGACCGCGACAATACGTCTTTTAGGCTGTCCATTGTGTCGCCACATTGGCCGCCCATTGAGTTATAAACTCTAAATCCAATCTGATTAACGCGTTTAATCCGGCCTCTTGCGCTGCGTTCACCGTCACCCTCCATCGGGGTTGGCACAATCACGCCCTTATAAGGCAGGCCGATAATCGCAATCTTGCTTTCCTTTTGTAAAGTGATTGTCCATTTACTGTTAACCAGTTTAACCTCTTGCTCCGGTTCAATACCGCCCTCCGAGATAATGCTAACTGTGCGGCCGGCCAAGTGGTCTAAGCCGCTGTCAATAGTCGTAAAGGCTGTATTTGAGCTATAAATATGGCTTGCATCCAAATAGCAAGCCTCTTTTTGTGCCTCCAATAAACTGTCAATGCAGTATTGGCGATATTCTTTATCAGTGTTAAAGTCGGCAATCGTCTTTGAGAAAAAGCCCTGAAACGGATTTTGCAAAAACTCAACACCGTAATTATCAACTTCTACACCGCCGACTTTTCTTTTACGCTTAACGCATAAAGCCAAGTTGGCGCTATCGGCTGCAATACTTACAACCTCGCCATCAGTTTTGAGCCGATACCAAGCCAAGCCCTCTTGCTGCGGATTATACAGGCAACAACTCAAATCGCCATTCTTTTTAAGGCAATAAATTACATCAAACGGTTCTTTAATGCGCACCATATCCACAATACCCTCAACGCAAATATGCTTAGCATAGGTTTGGATAGTGTCGCTGTCATATTGGTAATTGTTGGCCTCATAGCTCAAAACATTGGCAGAAATACCGGTAATATCCACAAACACAATTCTTTGGCCAATTCTCACCGGTTGAACTCGGCGGCAGGCATCAGATGTTTGCGGATACGAGCGGCAGTTTGAAACATAGAATAAATCGCTGGTGTTACTTTCGGCCAAAGACACGATATTAACATCAGTGCCACATACCAAATCTTTAGCGCTTTCCATCCATTTAATTGCACCAACCGTTACACCGGATGAAACATTAAAGCCGAAACCGGTTTGATAAGTGATAGCCCCAAAGTCTTTTTCGGCAAAGTTCTCAAAGTCATCACTCCAGCTAAACCATACGCGGTTATCTCTTGCCACCACCAAACGCTCACGGTGGAAACATCCGCAGGTCGGGTAACCGTATTTTTCACACCAACTGCCAAATTTCCACTTCCAAGTGGCACGCGTACTACCAACCGCCGCATACGGAAACGGCATCAATACGTCAACAACCGCGCTTTTACCATCGACCGCCACTGATTTTATCTTACCTATACCATAGCCGCAATCCTCATAAGTCCAGTTGACTGAGCCGTCCGAGGCGCTACCCTCAGTATGTTTCGGTGTTGCATAACCGGTGGTGCCGTTGGCATCGGCGGTATATGTTTTATAGTTTGAGATAATCCGTTGACCGGAAGTAACGCTTTTACCCTCAGCCCAGTTATAAATACCGCTAAAGTTAATCGGTTCGATATAGAACAGGCCGCCGATATGGCCGGCCTCAAAAATCGCCTTGGTTGAGGTAATAACCACATCGGTGCCGGTTTGCGCACTGGCATAAACTCTGTCATCTTGGTTTTGGTTCAAATCCTCAAAGCCGCCGTCCTCGTCGTACTGCACCTCATTGAGTGAAAAAGTGCCGTTGGCGTTACGTTCCAAGCGTTGTATCGGATATTTCTTTTGCGTTTGAAACAAATAAACCACATCGCCTGATTGCACATAAGTAATGGCCGGTGTGCCGTCATCATCCCAAAGGTCAGCTAAGGTATAAGGTGAAACCAATTCTAACGGTTGATAGCTGTTATCAAGCATTTGCTCGCCGTTACGATAAAAGCGTGCATAACGGTTGCCAAACTCCACAATATAAACATCGGTGTTATTATAAGCAAATCTGATAAGCAAAGCCTTTGAGTTGTTTTTGGTTTGAGCAGCATACATCATACCGCCGCGGTAATAGGCCGCGCCTTGAATAGTCAATAACCAGTTATCTAATACAATGCAGCCGGCATTAACTTTGGCCACATCGTCACGACCGTATAAATCGGGGCTGATTTCACCGGTATTAAAGGCTCGTAAAACTCTTTTTTGCACCATAGCCTTTTACTCCTCGCCCCATTCGTCCAAAGTCCTGCCTCTTAACCAGTTGCCGGTCGGTTTTGGTCGTGCCGGTATTTCCAAAGCGTTGCAGCGCAAAGCATCATTGAGCGCATCATCTCTTTGTTTGCGCAAACTATCGGCCGCACTGTCAGATTGTTTAATTCTTTCGCAGCACTCAAGCGCCAATTCCAAAGCTAATACTTTGCAGAAACAAGCATCATAGCTTGAAACATCCTCATTGCGATATTTATATTCAATATACAAAGGCGGCTTAAAGCGCGTATAAATCTTATTTCCTCTGATTTTATAAACCGGTTTATAATTTTCCACACGTTCAATACCTGAATAACCGGTAAACACATCATTGATTAAAATAATACCCAAGCAATCCGAGGGTATCTGATAAACAAACTTGTGGTCTTGATAAACTTTGTTTGCGCTTTCTTCAATAAAAGCTGCCGTATCCTCTTTAATGCAGCAATTCCAATTATAAGCACGTATCAAGCCATCTCTTACCAATCGGTAAGCAGCCCGCATTTCCTCAGCCGCATTGGTTGCATCGTTAATTGATATATTATGTTTTCCGCCCAACGCTCTGATTGCAGCGTTGATAATATCTAAATCAGTTGTGCAGGTCGCTACCATTTCAAAAATTCCTCTAAAATAAAAGAGGGGGCTTATCACCCCCTCAGTTTGCTTTATGCTTGTGGTGTTTCATCACCTTTAGGCTCTGTTTCACCCTCGCCATTATCGTTTTCGCTTACAGCAGGTGCGGCAAGTTTTGCCTCGGCCTCTGCAATCTCTGCCAATAATGTTTTCGGGTTTTTCATATGCCAGTTAGCAATCTTTAATTCTTTAGCGCGCAATCTAACCTCTTGCTCATTGGTATTGTCAGGGTTAGACGGCTCAGCCTTGGCGGCTTTGCCATCGGCACGCTTAAAATTAACATTCTTGCTTAATTCCTCGCCGGCTTCAATTTCCGCGCCTTTGCGGACAAATTGAAACTTGTAGGTGGTATCGTTCAATGCAATATATTTAACCATACTGCACCTACCTTAACCTAAAGCGTGCGGAACAACCTTAATCTTACCGCTGATTGCGCTATCATTGCTTGCAAAAGCAACTTTAGCATAGTTCTTAACGTAAGACGGAAAAGCAATCTCGGCGATTACTTCACCCTCGGCAAAGCTTTCTGCATCAGCAAAAGTGCGAGTATGCGAACCAAGAGAGGTGTAAGTGCCAGTCAAAGTGTCGCATTCCGTTGCTGTTAAAGTAACGGTTTTACCGGATGCAATCGAACAACCGCCGGCGCCGGCAATGCACAAAGCTACAACGTGACCTAACGCACCGCCGACTTTGACGCCGCGTGTAGCAGAAACAGAAGTTGCTGCGCTCGCCTCGTCAATAAAGTTTTCGTTATAAAATCCATATTTCATATTATTTATCCTTTTTGATAAAAGTTAAAAAAATAAAAAGCCGTCGTGTAAATACGGCGGCTTTTGTTATGGTTAGAACGGCATACTAAAGTTGGATTCAGTGCCGCGTAACATTGTGTTTGTGCCGATAAGTGGAATATCGTTCCATTCTTGAACAACATTTTTAATCTTATCATCAGCATAAACGGTGCGCAGTTTTTCATATTTGAACTGCCCGAGGTGTGTTTTCATACCTCTTGACATAACCAAAACGGTATCGGACGGGTCAGCCTCTACACGGTCTAACAAGTCATCAATCATTGCAGCGGTTACGTCTTTACTGTTTGCAGGGTCGATATTAACGATGGCGCCCAAATAATCAGGACGTGCAACCTGATAACCCAAAAAGGCTTTCCAAGTTGCCTCGAATCCGATTTTACCGGCATTTGAGCCTGATGTAATTTTGTGTCTTTCGCCACCATTCAACCAATCCATAACCATAACCTCGTCTTTGTTTTCCCCAACAGGGCTAACGAGGCCGCAGTTTTCCTCTTTGTTTTGACGAATAGCAAAGATAGAATAGTTGGTATTGCTTGAACCACCAGCGTTAATGATGGTGCGCTTTGTAGCATCACTGCCAACCAATTTATTATAAGCATACATTTTTTTATAAAGATGCTCATAAATAAAGTGTCTTTCAGTTGCCTTACCGGCATCATTTAAGACAACAGGTGTACGTTTAGCAAAGTAGATTTCGGCAGCTTTAGCGCTATCAGTGATATTGTTGGCAATCAACAATGCTTTTTCTTCTGATACGCTCATTTCACCGGCTAAAACGCCAAGCTTTTCCTGTTTCATAATGGTTTCGATGTCCATTTCAACGTTTGGTGCATCAAATTCACGGAAAGCAGCACCGCTAACGCCGCTTACTTCCTCGTACTGGTTGAATAAACCGTGAGTTGCCTGCATATAAGGCACAGTCTGCATAAATTTCAGCTCTTTCATAAAGCTGTTAATGAGTTTCTGTTGCACTTTGGAGTAACTCAAGGCTACTTGTTGTAAAGTATCATTACTCATTTACTTTTTTCCTTTATAAAAATGGAGGCTTAATTGCCCCCTGTTAAAAATAAGCACACCTCTTGTTTAACCGCGTTTGCGTGAGATGTACCCCAGAAGGCTCTCATTATCTTCACTGTTGCCGCCGGACACACCGCTATGGTCTGTCTGCGTTTTTCCCAACAGCATCATCATACTGAGTGCCGCCTCCACTCCGAGTGTATCGGAGATTCCTCTTAGTTTGTCCTCGTCCAATCCGGCCAAAGACATACCCTTATTCACAAGGTTTTGGTTTTCCTTTTTGCTTTCGCCCCAGCCGTCAACAACCTTATTATAAGCCTCAGTATAGGCTTGTTTTGATTGTTGTTCGTCAAGTTTCAAGGATTCCGCCACGTTTTCCATCACCGCTTTGGCCGCTATCGGGTCAAGCTGGCACTTGTGAAGAAAGGACACTAAACTTTTCTGTTCTTCCGTTTCCATCGGCAAACCGTAACCGTCGGCCGCCTCAGGGTATCCGCAAGATTTTCTGAACGCCAAAACCGCAGCCGCATCTTTACCATCAGGAAAAACTAAACCCTCCGGTGTTTTGGTTTCATTTTCGGAGGGTTTGGTTTCATTGTCTTGCGTTTGCTTTTCCGGTTCTTTTGTTTCGTTTTCCGGTGGTGTTTGGGTTTCTTGTTCTTGTGTTTCGTTGGTTTGTTCTTCGCTCATTGGTTTAAGCTCCTAAATATTGTTTCACAATCTGCGCCTCAGGGGTATTGATAAAATAATCTATCCGTTCCAGCACTGATGCGCGCCCAGTTGCAACCATCACCTTGCTTACATCAAGGTTTGGTATCTTTCCGCTCATATCCGTTGGGATAGCAAGCGAGCAGAAACTTCTCAAATCCTGCATTACCGCCTCATTTTTTGAAAGTTCCATATAAGATTCTTTCAAGGCGCTAATATAGGCTTTTAATTCATCCTCTTTACTCATCGTTAGTAATTCCCACTAGCTAATCGGTTGTCATAACGTGCCGCTACCGAGTTGGCCACATTGGCCGCGCCGCTGTCAATAGCGGCTTGTTCGGCTGCGGCTTTATCGGTTTGGGCTTGCTTTTCTGATAAAGTATCGTACTCATCCTCATCAATCAGGTGGTCAGCCGGCATACCGTTGGCGCTGGCTAAGGTTTGTAAACATTTATAACCTTTGAACGCAAGCGGTATGTGTCTGTCAAAGTTGGATAATCCGACGGCCGCCTCCATTGTGGTAGCAATACCGTTGGCTTTTATCAATTCTTGGGCTTTATGTTGTTCACCCTCGTATTGAATAGCACAGTAAGGCTCGTCATTTTCCATTAACTCTTTTAATTCGTCCGGCATCTTGTCAGGCAACTTTCCTTGGCGGCGTAAAATATCAAGTTCACGCATAACCATTGGGTCTAAGAGTTCATTTTCAATCGGGAACACGTTAATTGACATTAACATCGCACGCTCCATTGCGCGTTGGTTAATCTCGGTGGCCGTCATCTTTCCCTCTTGGTAATACATCATATAGAGCGGTACCAAGAAAAAGTCGTCAATTCCTTTAGCAACCAGTTCCTCCATCTCGGTGCCGATACGCACGTTATCACCGGTCATTAACGGTTTTAACATCTCGCGCCCCTCGTCATCCAAGGTACCGGCCATAATTGCGCCGGCTATCGGCATCAATCCACCAAAAGCAGCATCGTTTCTTGCAAGCAACGGAGGGTCAACCGCTTTTTCGGCACTTTCAATGGTTGATTTTCTGATACGTTGCATCATCTTAATATCAGGCAACGCCTCCAACGCCGGTGAGTTTGAATAAATATCATAATCAAGCTCTTTGTAGCGCGTAAACATATACGGACAGGTAAAATAAAATCCGGTGTCTAAAACAGCCGGATTGTGCATATCATTAACCAACAAACAATAACCATATCGGTATTTAGTCACCGCGGTTGTTCCGTCCGGCCGTTTCAATGTGTTTTTATATTGGTTAATCTCATCATCCGAGAGTTGCTTAACAATATGAACGAGGCTAAGCGGTGTATTTTTATTGACCTTGACTTTTTCCCAAATCTCAGAGGGCAGCACTTTTTCGGGGTCAATTCCTTTGGCTTTCAAATCCTCGCAAACTTCCCAAGCCGACTTAACGATTTTACGATAGCAAAGTTTAATCGAGCCGTTTTTATAAAGCACAGGGTAAAAGTCTTTCATATTAACCGCCTCATAAGTTGAGCCGTTGCCCTCTTTATCCTCATCAACAAACATTACCCCGAGGCCTAATTTACCGTAGCCGTTCCAAATCTTAATGATGGACTTGTTAAAACCGGCACGAGGGCGATAACGATATTCAAATACAACATCGGTTAAATTCTCAAGCCAACCTTTAACATTTTGCTTATCTTTTAAGCTCATCTTTGGCGGTATAAACCGGTGCCATCTTTGGTTCGGCGGTGTTACGGTAGATTGCAGCGCAGCCACAAACTTAGGCAAAGCCCTTTGTGCAGCGGTCGAATAGATTTTTTCGTTCCAAACCTTTTTAGCCGAATACTTTTTGGTAATAAAAGCATTGGCAGGGTCTAGCATTTCCAAAATCGTCTGCCAAACGCACTCCATTGGTCGGCGGCCGGTTTCAAGATTACCCAAATCACGGATAAACTCTTTAGCTTGGCTTTTGCTTACTTCATACATATTTTATACTCCCAAAGTTGTAGGTTGACCCAAAACCCCTTGGTTGTTTGTCATCGGCGCGCCACGTTTACGGCGGCGGTTGCGCATATTGTTAATATAAAGTTCTTCCTCGTTTTCGGTATTATCCACACTTACCGGCTTACCGGTCACATTATCGGCCGGTGGCGTGGCGGTCGTTCGGCCGTTATTGGTAATAGCACTGGCGTTGGCCAAGGCTTGTGCAGCCTGCGCGGCCTTTTCAGCCTCTTGGGCTTTACGTTTTTCCTCTTGGATTTGCGCTTGGGTCTTTTGACCGGTTAAAGCAGCAATATAATCTTGCGCAGATTTCAAACCTCTAAACTTTACAAGTTTCCTAAAAATACTTCCGATAGCCATATCTTATACTCCCAAAGCTGTAATGCCGCTTAATTTGTTGGCACTGGTATTGTTTGTGTTACCGGTATTATCGGTGCTGGCACGGTTGCGGCGTGCTTTTCTTGTGCGCAAATCGCTCACATATTGCAGCAATCCGTCAGTTTCGGTATCTGTTTGTTTAACGGCATCGGCCGTATTAATAACCTTAGGTGTTTCCAAAAGTTTGGTATTAATAAGCGCATCTTTACCTTGCAGACTTACCAAACCGCCGGTTGCGCCCTCAGTTAATCCGTTGAGCGTGCCTTTAATATCACCCTTAAGCAAACTTTTTGTTGCTTTAATCGGTGCTGTTATTGGCGCGGTCGCAATTTTAACAACGGATTTAACAACCTTTTTTATACTTTTACCCATTGTATTGTTTCCTTTCCTTTACATATAGCCAAATTGTTTTGCCGCTTTCCTCACCAACGGCCTTGCAACCCAAAAACTTATGCATTTTGGTTTGCATCTTTGATTTTTCCGATAGCGTGAACAGGGGCAGACCACGTTCAGCCACTTTGTCAATAAGCCAGCTTGCATATTTCAGATACAATGGGCTTATCCTTTTATCCGGTGTAAACCAGATATTATAAGCGCGGCTTACGTATTCCACGCACAACACGCACTTATATTTTCCAACAATAATTGTATAAGCCTCGCCTTTTTCAAGGCAGGCCTTGCGCGGTGCTTTTTTCCATTCAGCCGCACCGATTGCATTAAAGGCGATACTTTCAATATCGCCTTTTTGATATTTCCTAATTGTCGCCATTGCTTTAATCTCGGTTATACATTACGGTTCGATAAGTCATTGATTGCTTGCTCGGCCAAATTCCGTTAATATCAAACAATCTCGCCAGCGCATCAATCATATCATCGTGATTAACGGCCGGATATTTCAGGTATTCGTCCTCTACAAACATTTGCGTAAAGTCTTTGATTTCACCGTCCACCGTCAGCATCGGTAACCGTGTCGGGAAAAAGATTTTGCCTTGCTCAAAAAGCGGCTGCAATCTTTCAATTCTTTGCTTTTTTGCAATATGTCCGCCCAATCGGTTAATATTAAAGCGATAATGCCTTAAAGCCATCTCACCCTCAATATGCTCACGGTCGGCTTGTTGGCCGTAACTTTCATACCAAACAGCGTTTGGGTGATACATTTCAACCAATCGAAACAACCAGTTTGTCCGTTCCGATAAATTAAGCCGGTCGCGGATACCGTCAATCACATAATAGTTTTCGTCTTTACCAAGACCTAAAACCAGCATCACGGTATAGTCGCTCTTTTTGTCTTTTGAGCTGGCAGGGTCAACAATGATGTATCGGTTCATTTCTTCCCAGCCTTTACCGTCATAATATTTCAGCCATTCCGGCATAAAATAGCGGTTGTTGGCAATACTCGGGTCAAGCAGCATTTGCGTGCCGAAAGTTGCCGCGCCCATTTCAACGCGTTTGGCTTTCAGCTCATCCGGCGGCAAAAACACCGAAGTATTAAAATCGGTCGGGTCGGTCATTGCCGGATAAATACGCGGCTTAATGCTGCCCTCTTTAATAATTTCATTATAGGTATCATTATAAGCATAAAATGTACCTATCATAATTCTTTTAGCGTTGGCCGAGCCTAAGTTTAGGCTCATCCGGTAAGCGGCCGTGGTTTTTAAGATTTGTTCCGGCGTGTTTACGCTTTCAAGTGTAACCAAATCATCATAAACCAAGCGGTCAAAGTGCATACCGGTTGGTTGCCCCTCAACCACCCCACAAGCCTCAACCGTCATTTCCTTACGCGAGGTTGAGCGCTTAACACAAATTTTATCTTCCGTCCACTTAGGGCTTTCCTTTTTCGGGTCTTTATAAAAAATCTCAGGAAACAAGGCTTTCAACAGCTCGTTATTTTCCAAAGCATTTTTTATCTGTATTACAAAAGCCCTTGCAATCGGCAGTTTGTGTGAAAAAATACCGATTGTTATTTCAGGGTCGTTAATAATTTCAAATATCGTACCGGCAAAGGTAATGATTGTGCTTTTATAGTGGCCGCGCGCCCAAAGGTCTAAGTGACCGTAAGGGTCGGCCTGATATTCACGGCATCGGTCTAACACCCATTGGTTATTGGCAAAACTTACACCAAGCACATAAACCAGCAAAAAGAATAAATCATTTTTCGCCAGTGTCCGCCACGTGTTCAGTTTTTCCTGCTCGGATAACGCGCTCAATGATTGCATTAATTCCTTGTATTGCGCTATCTGTCGGAGCAATATCAACTTTTCCATCGTGTTTAACCTCGCATTCGCCGCTTACATCAACATTAACCTTTTCCCCATATTTTTTTGGAGCCATCCGCCCCATTGCAAACTTGCGTGTGTCAATCATCAACCTTGCTTTGGCAACCGCGTTTTTATCCGGCTTTACCTCATCAGCGATATTTAATATCTCATCGAAGTAATAATCCGCGCGCGCCTCTTGCGCATCCGCGTATTGCTCACAAAACTCACCATTCAACCATTCGTAAACTTTTGTTGTCGGCAAACCGTCCTCTTTACAGATGGCACGCAAAGATTTACCCTCGCGCATTTTTTCAAAAATACGCTCAGCCGTGGCTTTGGATTTCCATTTTGCTTTCGGCCGGCCGCCTTTGTTTTTCGTTTTAAGTTTTTTTGTTTCCTTTTTTACCATTTTACCCTCCATCAGTGCTAAAGCGGTGTGGTTGATGCACCGCTTTAACTGGAGCTTAACATTCTCGCATAAGCATTGCCTATGTGTTGCCAAACAAAAAAGCCCCGAGTTTCCTCGGAGCTTTGCGGATAGAGTATAAAAATTCCATCCTAACTTTTTTATAACCCTATTAAGGCAAAAATGTAAAATACAAAAATGTAAAATGATGTAAAATGATGTAAAATAAATTAACCTTTTAGACAGAAAAAACGCGCTACTCTTTTGTTTTTAATTGTTTATATACCTTTATGATGGCTTTATCAACATAAATTTTTAACATCTGCCTCGTTAAGTGATGCTGATATTCAAGCACTTTCCACGGCAGCGGTTTCTCTCTAAAACGCTCAGAGAGAAGTTTATACTCAAATTTATTCAAAACCGCCATCAAGACCTCATCCATCGCCCAGCAATGGCTTATATCCTCATTGGTCGGGTTAAATCTAAAGCTAAAAGCCTCAATATCCTCAGTATTAGGCAGGCTCGGCATCAGTTGCCATAAGTAATTTTTGGCGCATTGCGGCAACCATACCACCGGCAGCGCGTATAATGTCTTAAAATAGCGTTCTATCTCGTTCTTGACATCGTTTTCATTTTCTACTTTTATTCTCATTCAAAACCCCTCAAACTAGCAGCAAAACGTTAATTTACAGTTCTTGTATGAGGCTAAAACCGCCTCTTTTCCCTTGCCGAGCCAGCGCCGGCAGGCGCAAAAGCAAGTGATAACTTGCTTACTCTTTGCGCTTGATAAAAGCGCAAACCCCTCAAAATGCTTGCCCACCGCAGGCTTTGCAATGGTACGCGTTAGCGTGTCAGCAAAGGCGCGGTGAGGAGAACGGCAAGCATTTACCCTTTTACCCACACCTAAAGCCCATTTATCCACAGCTTTTGCAACCTTTTCCTTTTTCCCTAACAACCTTTTAACCTTTTCCCTTTTCCCTTAAACCTTAACCTATAACCCTAAAACCCAAATCCCTTTTAACCAACAACCCAAGTATATATATTTTATTTTTCTTTTTTGGTTCTTTTTTCTTTTGTTTTTGCGGCTTTGGTAACCACTGGTGCGTTTTGGTAAAATTATGTAAAATATTGTTAAATTTTTTACCAGTGGTAACCAGTGGTGACCAAATTTTTTACTAAAAACCGTTTTATTGGCTTTTCGGGGCATTTTTACCCCTTTATTCAAAATTTGGTAACCAGTGGTAACTTTTGGTAAGAAAAACACGCAATTTTTTACCAGTGGTAACCAGTGGTAAAATTTGGTAAAATTACAGGCCTCCTTTGTTCCGGCGGTGCCGTTTTTGTGCGGTTTCCTGATTGCGTTTTTTAATCGCTTCATAGCGCCGCATATTGGCATCGATTGTTTCTTTGAACACATTAAACAGCACACGTGCTGCCGGTGTCATTGACGAGGTATCCAGCGAGCCGGCCATATTATAGTCGTGCATCGCCACAAACACCTCTTTGAAAAGGGCGGCATCCTCGCCGCGCAAAGCCTCAACCGAGGCGGCCGGTACGACCCAGCCCTTTTTCTTCTCAAGTTCTTCTGTTTGTTCAACCATTTTTATTTAAGCTCCATTATAATGATAATTGCGATGGTCACCACCGCGGTTAAATTTACATATCCAAAGCCTTACGGTATGTATCGGTTAAGACTTCTTCCTCGTCGCGGTCGGCGGCGTTCATTTTACGCAGCTTTAATATCTTGCGCATAATTTTAACGTTAAAGCCGGCACTCTTGGCCTCGGCAAATACCGCGGCAATATCAGTGGTTAAGGCTTTCTTTTCTTCTTCCAAGCGTTCGATACGCTCAATTAAAGATAGCAAGCGGTCTTTAGCAATACCTCCAACCTCAACATCCTTTTTCTTAACACAATCCATTACCGGTTCGTCTTTAGGGTCTTGCGGTGGTGTTAAGGCTTTGCCAATTCTCGTATCACTGTATTTACTGTTATTTTCCATTTTATTATCATCCTCGTATTCAAATTGATTAACAATATCTTTTGAAACACCAAAACGCGCGGCCAATCTTTCGGCCTCGGCGCGTGGTGCGTAGATTTTCTTTTTATGCACCATCACCACCGCCTTGGGCATTACGCTCTTTATCGGCCTTTTCTTTTATCAGGCGCACTTTGTTATAGACCATTGTCATCAGGTTTTGGATAATCAGCGCATCATCCCATTCAAAGTTGATTTGTTGATTATGCCACTCACCGGTTTGTTTATCCTTATAGCCGCGCTGCAAACATACCGAATAAACGGTGGTATAATTGCCATCGTTCTTAAAATCGATATTGCGCGCAAATACGGATGCACTAAAGTTTTTATCCCTCACTTGGATAATCGGTTTGACTTCCGCCATCGCTTAATTCCTTTTCTGTATCATTAATGTTATAAAAATCGTTTGGCTCAACTCGGCCACCGCTCCATTCATAAATCTTTTGCATATTTTCTTTGGAGGGTATCCGCGTACCGTTTGCCCAGCGCAGCGCAACGGTGTGTTGCACATCCAATGCACGCGCCAAAATCGCAACGGTTTGGCTTGTTTCGTTTAAGTATTCTTGTAATTTCATCATTGTTGATTACCTCCACTTATAAGAATAAACATATTTGGTTTATTAAGTCAAGATAAAAATAAACATATTTGGTTTATGTGGAAAATTAAACTTTATTTGTATTGAAAATTATAAACCTTTTTGGTATAATTAAGACAGATTAAGGGGGTTAAAATGAGCGATTTGGTTATTAAAAACAACATCCGCGCCTTGCGCAAAAAGAAAGGGTTAACCCAAGAGCAACTGGCCGAAAAAATCGGCATCAGTCAAGTGCATCTCGGCCGACTTGAAACCAATGCGCGTTCAATGGACTTAGAGCAAGTCGAGGCTATCGCCACCGCTTTGGGTGTTAAGCCGCTTGATATATTGCCGCAAGCGTGGCAACCGGAGGAAATCACACCGGAGGAAAGAGAGATTTTACGTATGATACGAAAATCAGCCACACCTCAAAACGTGGATAATCACGACAATGCAACACAAACAAACCTTGCAAAAATGCCTCAGGAACAAATCCAACCACCGCAAAAATCAAATGAAAGGTAAGCAATGATTATTAGAAAAAACATATTGCCGGTTATTACCACCCTTATTGTGCTAAGCCTTTATTATATATCAAGCAATAAAGCCGCACTCGAAATATTAAGATATTGCTATGTAATATACTTTATTTTTCATATCGGCTGGACAACCGGCCGGAGGCTTTGTTTTTATAAACCGCAGCACGGACAAGAAAAACAATTTATTGCCATTGCCTCTTTTATTATCTTGTATGGCTGCTTTTATATTCCCAACAATCTCTTTTATTATATCAATATAGCGGTCTTTGCAATTTATGTGACTATTTGCAAGCCGATAATCTTAAAATCTTAACTAAATTTTAATCCTTTTTACCCCTGTTGAAAAATTTTTTCCACAGGGCAAAGCCTTATTTTATAAGGTTTTACACATCCTGTGTATATTATCTAAACATATTTGGTTTATTTTTTTCTTGACATCTTAAACATATATGGTTTATTTTAATCTCAAATAGTGGTTAATCATTTTTAATAAGGAGGTTAAAATTATGAAAATCATAAACACAGGATGTTTAAGAGATTGCACCAAAGCCGCTTTGGTTATTTCCAAACTTTCCCCTCTTACACGTTTCCGCATCACCTTACGTAACGGTGATACTTTTTCCGCTATTCGTGGCGCGGTTGATACCGGTTACCGTTTCCAAACTTGGAACTCAAAAACCAAACAATGGGATGGCCTGCCGCTCAACCCGTGGTTAGTTAAACAAGTCAAATTTTATTAGGGAGCTTTCAAATGTCAGAGTTATTACAAAAATATAAAGGCGTAAGTCCGACCCCTCGCGGTCAAATCACGGTTGAACAGATAGACAGGATGCGTTCGCGCCTTGTTGCTATTCGCCGCGCTAAACTAAAAAACAAAATCACCACTGTTACTTTATACGCCTGCGGTGCAGTGGCGGCCATCTTTACCGCTTACAATATGGTTGAATATAACCGTTCTTTTGATAATTGCGTGCGTTTGCTTGAGAACATCGAGATAAACTCCGCTATCCTTAATCAAGAGATGCAAAACCTCAACCAACAGATGGCCGGAGCGGTTGATTATGAATAGATGGTCATATTTACCCAAAGATAAGCTGGACAACAGTAACGAGGCCTTAAAGGCTGATTATGTTGTGCTGGCACCTAATCCGTTCATTGTTAATAAAAAAGGCAGCATCACCACCCAGCCGCCTTATCGGGTCGCGCTTGCACTTTGGGATGGCGAACATTTTCGCTCACCTGATGACTTTCAGCAAATCGACACCAACTTTTACATCAAATTACCCAAATACTGTTAGGAGGTTACAAATTGACTGATACAGATTTTTCACAAATTCGCGCTGATTTTGAGGCTGCTTTGCCGCTGTTTATTGCACGTGTTGATATTCACCGTTATACGCCTTACAAGCCTAAAACAATGGAGGCTTACGACAGCCGCGGCATCGGTGTTAAAAATTCTTTCAAACAAGGCCGTAAGGTAGTATATCGCAAGGCCGACCTTATCAACTGGCTTATCTCTCGTATGGAGGTTACCGATGGACAAAGCGCTGATAAGTAAAAAACTCACCTCAGAATATTTGGATGATAGCTTACCTGATGGCAATTACTACATCTCGATTGCCGGCACCTCGCCGCAGGTTGCTACTTTCAAACATCCATCTTTGGCCGAGATAACCTACCGCACCAACAGCAAATTACCACAACCGCAATCAAAACTCTTTTGTGAGGGCGTTGTAATGATTGGTGCCTTAAAAACCGTCGCTATCTTGGCGCCAATTCCTGATTATGAAGATTTAACGGAGGAACAAATCCAATGATACAATTAAAAGTCAAATACTTATTCCCAAATATTCCCGAGCTTATCAGTGCTGATGGTGATAGCGGTTATGATATACGCGCTGCCATTGATAAGCCGCTCACCGTTGAACCGGCCGAGCGTGTCAGCGTACCAACCGGCATTATGGTTGAGGTTGCCGGTATTCCAAACAAAGAAAATTGCAGCGTTGAGTTGCAGGTGCGGCCTCGTTCCGGTTTAACTAAGCGCGGCCTCATTGCCCAGTTTGGCACCATCGATGCCTCTTATCGCGGCGAGATTTGGATAACCTTAATTAACGCCAGCAAAGACAACCTTATTGTTGAGCCGTTAGACCGCATCGCTCAACTGGTGGTTTGCCCGATTTATAAACCGCAAGTCGTTAAGGCCGATGTTTTGAGCGAAACCGCACGTGGTACAAAGGGTTTTGGCTCATCAGGGAGGCGTTAACAATGATGAACTTAACCACCGCCATTGCCTTTTTAGGTGTTGCCATCATTTTTGCCGTTCTCGGCCTTATTAAAATCATCGAGAACCGGCAGGATAAAAACCGTTTTTAAGGGAGGTATTAAATGCCAAAACTCAATAAACAAGAGATTTTAGAACTCACCCACCGCGCTTTGCAAGATTGGACACGCGGCACACGTTCCCAAGAGTTTCGTAATGTAGAAAGCCGGCAACGTGTCTTAAAACTTTTTACAATGTATTGTCTGATGCGTGAGAAAGACAAGCGCAGCCAGCCAACCGTTAAAACCCCTGTTATAAATGAGGTGCTTGTATGAGTAAACGTATGCAAAAGACTTTTTCTTGGCTTAAAGCCTACCGGCCAAGGCTGATGCTTGAACAAACCTTAAGCATCCGTGAACTTGATTGTTACAAATCGGGTTTAGAGGAGGGTATCGCTTTACGTGGCCGCACCGATAGGGCTTGTGCTTTATGTGTAATTGCCGACCTTGAACACTTGCGCCGCGATACTTGGAACCAAGATGCCATCACACGGATGCAAACTTGGCTCAAACACTCAATCGTGGAGGATAGACACTATGACAAATAACGCACCTGATTATCAAGATAATCTTGTTTTTCCACCACAAGAACCAACTCAAAGGGATGTTGTACTTAATTATGCCATCATCACCGAGTTACATAGTCAAATACAAGCCAAAGACCAACTCATTAAAGAACTTAAGGAAAAGTTTAAGACAGCAAAAAATTTACTCAATAAGATAGATACCATTTATTCCATTGGTATCAATAAAAGCGAGGAAAACCCCGACGAGTATATACTTTATAAATCTGTCGTTAATGAACTTAACCAGCTTTTTAATAAATGGGAGGAAATCAGAAATGACCAAAACCAAGCGCAAAACTAAAACCTTTGTAACCGTTTTACTTTCCGGCAAATTGCGCCGGTTAGAAAAAGCCCTCGTGGCCGATGTTCAAGAGCAATACACGTTCGGGGGGGGGCTGGACACCGTGCTGATAATGAAAAACGGCCAACAATACGTATTGGGTGAAAGTAAAGCCCAAGTTTTAACCAAAATAACTAATTAAGGAGTAACAAATATGTTTTTTAAGAAAAACAAAACCAAAAAATCAACCACCGCCAAGGCAGAAATTATTGATATAGATAAATTCCGTAAGCCGGATAGTAACCTTGTCGGCGTTCAAATCAACCTGCCGCCGATGTGTCAGGCGTTTTGGCAAAAGCACGATAAACATATTGTGCAAAACATTATGCCGTTGATTATCGGTATGATGGATGAAAACCAATCTTGCTTTATGTGTGAGATACAGCTTAAAGGCCGCACATTCAATTTATCTGTCGCCGAGGATTTGGGCGCCAATACACCAACAGATTGCTTAAATTAGGGGGTAATGATGTTATCTACTGTTTTTTGGGCATTATGGCGGCGCTTTTGGGGCAACGGTGACTTTAAGAAAGTTATCAGCCGCACTATTCAGGCCATTATCGGTATGACGGTTTTAACCTACCAACTGCAAGGTAAAACATATATCTTGGTCACCATCGCGATTGCGGTTTGGGTTATCCTGCAATATTGGAGCCGTGCGGTTGGTGCCATCCTTGATGCCGGCTTAAGTCACGACCAATACCCGAGCCTATACGGCCGCTGGTTTAGAATACCGCTTGATTGGGTTTATGACAAACTCGGCAAAGAAAAGTATGTTGGCTTTTATGATTTTTGGTATGCCCTCATTCGTCACACCATCGGGGCTTTGCCTTTACTTTATTATTCGTGGCTGGCCATATTATTGATGCCGTTTCAATACGTCATTTATCTTGGCTGCCACAAATTGTTTTTCCGCTTTCCTGATTTGTACGACAACAAAATCTTAGAAAAGCTAACCATCAACGAGCCAAAGAATATTGCCGAGATTATCCACGGCGGCTTATTTGGCTTAGTCATTTATCTTATAAATTAACGGAGGATATTATGGATAATAATAAAAAAGTTTACGGAGCCTATGTTTTACGGTTTTTCGATGACGGCGAGGCGGTCGGCATCCAACAATGCTTAAACATTGATAAAGATACACCGCCGGCCATCCGTAAGGCCATCACCGTTATAGCCAAACAAATCAATGATAATTTTGAGGCTTTTGTTTCAACCATCGCAGATAAGGTAACCAAGCAATGAACGATTTAGACCAACAATATCAAAACAAGACATTACCGGAGGGTATGTATTATATTGAGTATTCGCCAATAATGCACGAGGGCGTACAGCAAACCAACGGAGGCATTGTTGAAAAATATCTTTGCCGCGAAAATTGGCATCCTCTTTACGATGGTGAACACATCTTGGCCAAGGTACCGTCTTATGGTGAATACGACAATATTCTCAAATGCTATGAACACGCCCACAAGCAAAACAAAGAACTCAAAGAATTGCTTAAAGCGGCTCGTGTTTATGTTGAAACAGATACGCAGGATTATGAGGATAGAACACCAACCAAAGGCGATATTGAGGCTGCCAAAAAACTTTTAGCTAAGATAGATGAGGTTTTAATTAGAAAGGTAATAAAGTTATGAGTGAATTATGGGGTAGAATTATATTAAAAAAGCAATCAAGCGAATATACGGCCTTTGAAAGTAAAGCTGGCGGTATAACTTTTGATATCCGAGATGCAGAAGAATATAGCTTAAAAGACGGACTAAAAAGACAGACAGAGGATAATAATGCCTTTTGGATACCTTACCAAGAAATACTTAAACATAAAATGGTTGTTGTACCAAAAGATAATCTCGCGCCGATGGATGATGAAGAACAATTTGCAGCAGAATTGTATAATTTTTTATTGTTATCCGAACTCTCAGAGGATTTTCAATACGGTAATTGGCTAGAGGATGAACCTTTATATGGCTACGAAATTGTAGATATGCCGTCGGGTGATAAACAATCTTTTGTTCACGATTTTGAAGATATATTCGGTAATGAGATAGAGATACCCGATAAGTTTCAATATATAGACCACGAATACTGCGACCAACACGCTTACGGTATTGAGGGTGATAGCTTTTATGGTGATTTATATTTTCCTCTACCAACCGGCCGTTATATTCGCTGCCATTATATGTGTTAAATAAGGAGTTTGAAATATGACAGATGCAGAAAAAACTAAAGAAATAACCAGACGAATTGATATTATGAATAATGGCACTGTCGCTGATAATTTTCTAAAAATTAAAGAATATCGGCTTGGTACAGGATATGACGGTTTTTCGCAGCGGCGGTGTGATGTTTTTGCAATATCGCCCAACGCTGGTAATAAAACAATCTGTTATGAGGTAAAAGTAAGTCGCGCCGACTTTAAGAATGACATAAAAAAAACAAGATAAGCAGGTTGCAGCACGTTGTTTTGCTAACGAATTTTATTATTGCACACCGGTTGGACTACTAAAAGAAGAAGAAATACCGGCTTGGGCTGGCTTGATAGAATTTGACTTAAGCCAGCCAATAGATACAACATCAACCTATTATCCTGATGTTCGCGCCACTTTTATTAAGCGTTCGCCTCATTTTGATAAATGCTTGCCAACTTGGGGGATGGTTGCAGCCGCATATCGTAACGGAATCGCCACCGCTCAAAGATATAGAGAGGCAAGCCTTGAGTGTATAAATGTGAGCGTTGATATGTCAACAAACCAAAACGATGCCCAAAACAGAATTTTTGCAAAAATTATTGAAAGACAGGGAGATACCTTGTTGTGCAATTTTGTTGGTGCAAACTATAACATAAGAGGTAATTAGATGGTTTTGAATTTTATTTTTGGCGCTATGGCCGCAATTACCATTATCACGATGCGAAATTGCCTTAAACAAGGCCATAGCAGCTTTATTGATTTAGATACACCGATTTGTTTTATCCTTAATCTTATCGGCTGGCTTATCCTTATTGTCATTTACCTTTTATATAAAATCTATGGAGGAAACTAAAAATGTCTGAAAATCACGTAATTTTACTTATTATAGCTTTTTTCGTTGGTTTATTAGTGTTTGGTATATGTTGCGAGAAAACACAGCAAGACCATTTAAAAGATTGCTATATGCAAGAACCAAGAACGAAAGAGTGCCAATACGAGATTTGGAAATACGAGAATCGCGAAAAAAGCACGCATCACGTTGTACCGATGCCTATTGTTCTTCATTAAGGAGGTTTACTGATGCCTAAAACATTAAAATTAGTATTAACAGACCACTGGTTTGAAGAAATAAAATCAGGCCGCAAAACCCACGAATACCGTAAGACCACCGCCTTTTGGTATCAAAGGATATTAGAACCAATGCGCTTAACGCATCTTTGTAATGTTGATATTTATACAACAAGGCCACAAGTACAATTTCAAAAAGCATACCGTAAAAATCCTGAGCGTATGATATTTGAAATAAAAAACATAACAATAACCGATGGCGAATATACGGACTTAAAATGCGTTGAAGATGTTTTTGATATTGAACTCGGGGAGCGCGTGAAATGAACAATAGTAATGATACCAATAATGGCGCTACTCAGTTTATTTGCGCTATTATTAACGTTATTCTTATTTGTATAGCTATTGCAGCTTACCAACGCGGCGATATGGATAAAGCTTATTTTTACCTATTGCTTTGCATTGCTCTTTAGTTTAGCAAACCATACTTAATTTATTACGAGGCTGATACAAGTTTAATTGTGTCAGCTTTTTTATACTTACCGGCAGCAAGTCACACACGACCGGCAAATCAATTTGTAAGTCGCCAATCGCTTTATATGACCAGCAACTTTTCTTTTCCCTATTATCTTTGATTCCGAAATTAGGGGTAAATTAGGGGTAAATTTTACTTTGAGATAAAAACAAGGCTCTCACCAAAAATCGTGAAAGCCTTTGTTTTACTATTGGTGCGCTAGGCCGGAATCGAACCGGCACGCCATTGCTGGCAACAGATTTTAAGTCACTTTTTATAGGCTTTTATTAAACCCTATTATCTTTGATTTTATTCTCAAAAACCCTTGACAATTAAAGACTTTGCGAATATAAACACCCTATTAAAAATGATTAACTACTATCTTACATAATTCAAAAATTAGGGGTAAATTAGGGGTAGATTTTATGGATAGAATAAAAACCAAATACAAAGGGGTTTATTATCGCACCCACCGCAGCCGTAAAAACGGTATCAGGCCGGATAGATATTTTTACTTGCGTTATACGCTCGCCGGCAAACAACGCGAGGAGGGTTACGGTTGGGAGTCCGAGGGCTTTACTGAGGCCAAAGCTGCGGCCGAGTTGGAAACTATCCGCGCCAATATCAAAACCGGTAACGGTTATACCTCATTAAAACAGAAAAAAGAGGCCATCGCGGAAACCACCGCCTTAAGAGAATCGGCCACCCTCACTTTTGATGATTTTTATAATCAGTATGAAGATGCGCAGCGCGGCGTTAAGTCAGATAAGTTTGTTCGCCACGAGCGCCAGTATTATGATAATCACATTAAAAAACATATCGCCACCAAGCCGCTCAAAGCCGTTACGGTGGATGATATAGAAAAAATAAAACAATCTATGCTTAAAGTCAAAACTGCTGCCGGTGCGCCACGATACGCCCCTGCAACCGTCAATCACATCTTAAAACTTTGCCGGCATATTTTCAATGTTGCCATTGTCCGTAAAAAAGCGGCCGAGAATCCGGCCAAAGCGGTTAAGTTGTTGCCGCTCAATAACCGGCGCTTACGCTTTTTTACTCAAGAGGAGGCGGAGGTTTTGCTTGCCGAGTTACGCAAAATTCACCCCTCGGATGCTAAAACTTTTGACTATACCTATTATAAGCAAAACAAAACCTCCCAAACATACGAGTTAGCGCTCGTATCTCTTTATTGCGGATGCCGTGCCGGTGAGTTGTTTCAGCTCCGCGCCAATGATATAAACTTTACAACCGGCTTTATCACTGTCCGTAAATCCAAAAACCACGACAGCCGCAACATACCAATGCCTAAAATCGTGGCCGATATGCTGCGATGCCGGCTTAATAGTCTTAATATAACCGGTGAAAACTTTGTCTTTCAAGATACAAAAGGCGGCGGATTGTATGAAATATCCGACCGCTACCAAGAAATTGTGGATAAATTATTTAACAAGGATATATCAGACCGGCAACAAAGGGCGGTTTTCCACACGCTCCGCCACACTTACGCCAGTTGGCTGGTTATGGCCGGTGTTGATATTTACACGGTTAAAGAGTTGATGGGGCATAAAACACTGGCAATGACAATGCGTTATGCTCATCTTGCACCGCAAAAATTCACAGCGGCCATATCCGCCTTAGAAAGTCACTCAGCCGCCACCGCTGCCGCGCAGTTGCAACCGCCGCCCAATGATAAGCCGACTTCCTGATTTTCCAATTCTTCCAAGTGAACAACTGTTTTAGCCTCCGAAAAACATTTACGAGCGTAATACTCTGATTTTTTGCCTTTATTAAATTCACTTACAGGCCGACAATACCCCATTACACGTGTCCAAACCTCACAGGCTTGGCGTTCCTCATCTTTCAATTCAATATCTGCCATTGTTATCACCTTTCAAAATAAATTGTTGTTGCTTAATATGTTCGGCCACGCCTTGATTTTCAATACATCTAAAGCGCGGCTTTATACCCATCTCATCCAATTCTTGTTTTAAGGTTTGGATGAACTCAATCAATTCAACACCTCTTGCAGCGTTAAAAGTGATTGAACATTTTGGTCGCGGCACATATCCGCCCCACGCCCCTTGCACTTTCATAACATAAACATCAGTTTGGCTTTTTCTTTCCGCACGTGCGGCATCTCTTTCTTGTTCCGCTGCCGGATAATCAGGAAAATCAAACCGCTTTTGTGTCATCACCAACCTACCTCTATAAAATGTTTATGTTTGCGCTTTTTATTCTCTATCTCGCGTTTGGCCTGTTCCAGTTTATACTGGTATAATTCCTCTTGGTCGCGCTGCCACTCGCGGTAATTCTGCCCATCCGGCGTAAAGCACAAATCAGGGATAATGTTTTTACTGCCGGCTAAATCCGGCCGGTAAATAAAAACTCTTACTTTCCTTTGCATATCTCTAATTCCTGCCGCAATTTATCAATTCTGCCTATCCATTCCCAAGTATTCGGATAATCCTCCGCACTTGCTTTTTCAAGCTCCGCCGCCACCGCCGCGCCAGCCACAGGATAAACAGGGCAAAACTCATAATTCACCGTTACGCATTGATGCGAGCAACCCATCACGCTTAAGATTAGGGCGACTATGAATAACAGCCGTTTTATTTGCCACATCTTTAACCTCCTTTTGTTTTGCCTCTTGCACCAATACCTCTTGCTTTGCCTGTTTTAACTCACATTCGGCCTTAACGCGTTTTTCAACCTGATTATCAAACCACCAAAAAAACAAACTGATGCCGACCACGAGCAAAACGCCGCGTAGCAATAGGTCAACTATTTTCGCCTTTGTCATTGTTTTTGCCCCCTCTTACAATTTCAACAATTTGTTTGATTGTATTTAACGGCTTTTCAATCAAGAGTTTTAACAGACCACCGATAATATCAAATATCTCACGTGCATAACTGCATCCACCGCCGATAATTGCCACCGTGGTGTAATAATTCACATCAAAACCCTTGCATATACAGCCTATAATTAAGGCAATCGCAATACTGGCAAATACCTTTTTGATTTTATCGGTGCGTGATAACGGTTCCCTTGTCCACACAAGCGAAAAACAGCCGAATATCAGGCCGATTATACCGCTTTCAAAAAATATATCCTTTACTTCCTTAAGCATCTTTCCCCCTGTTAATCGATATTGTTAAAAAACAAGTGATGCCCGATAACCACACAAGGCGTTTTGCCCTTAGCCCAAGCTGGTTGAGGGCAGGCTTTCGGGTTGTAATAATGCGTTGCACCTTTGGTTATATCTTCCAAAATATCATCACAAGCCGCTTGCGCTATCTCGTAGCACTCAGCAAACTTTTTATCATCCAATGTAACATTGATTATTTTTTTACGGTTCGGGTCGTTTTTATTCCAGCAGGAAAACTGCCAAGGTTTTAAGCAGGTGGCGGCAATAGTGGCAACTTTATAGCCGTTAATATCGCGCCAACCGCACATTTTTTTTCTTTTTATTCTATTTAAAACAATACAGGCCACCGCAATTTTGCCTTGCCTGTTTTCACCTCTGGCCTCGCCATAGAGGGTGCGAGCCAGTGTTTCGATGTCGTTTTGATTTGCGTTCATTGCCCTTAATCCTCAAGTTAAAGGCAATGCTTAGCGAAAAAAATAAAATGCTCCAATTACAATAATATTTATAGCTCAGAAAAAAGTTTTATTCAACCGTATTTTCTTCATCACCAACAATATAATGGTATTCGTCAATGGTGATGGTTCCTTTTTCCACACGTGCCATAACTTGTTCTTTTGTCAGCCGGCCGGCATCGTATAACCGTTTCAGGCTTTCAACAATCGCTCTTACCTCTAACATTATAAAACGCCCTCCTCAATAAGTTTCAGTGTGTATTCGTCCACAATCTCAGCCTCGCGCAGTTGTTCGGCCGATTGCACAGCCTGCCAAGCGGCGTATTCCGGTGCGCTGGCTAAGGCCTCATCATAAACCCATACTTTAATTGTTTCACCGCTGGTATCCGTGCGCTCAACCTCGCGAATGTTTTTACGCAGCAAATAGCGGTTGTCAGAGATTGCCTCAACACTTTGAGGACAAACCCTACTTTCAGCCTGTTTATATTGCATATGCTTTAATCCTTTCCTTAATAAATTGGTTAACCTTAAGTTGTTTCTTTGATACGCGCTTGCGCAGCTCACGGATATTTACATAAGGCGATATATGTTGTTTAAATGCCGTATAGGTATTAGCCACCTTAAACCGCCCCATATAACTTAAGACACGCAAACAATCGTATATTGTGAGTTTCAATTTGGCACGCACGCGCCTGATAAGTCTGATTGACTTCAAAAATACTCTATCTCTTAGCCTTATCCAGCCACCGCGCTTAAACTGATACCCGATAAAATTAACGCTCACAAACTTGTGGACTTGCCAAATCGGCTTTAAGGCCATTCGCAAATCAACAATCCGGCACTCAATCGTTTTTGCCAAGCGTTTGAGCTTGCGCCGGTTTGAGCAAAATATAATAATATCATCCATATAGCGCACATAAAAATCAGTGCCTATGGTTTGCTTTATCTGATGGTCTAAGGCCATCAATAAAACGTTGGCCAAAATCGGACTGGTATAAAACCCGATTGGGATACCGCCTTTAACCGGTCGGCCGTCAATAACTTGTTTGTTGGCGCGCAAAATCAAAGCAAATAAGCGCAATACGCGTTTATCTCGTATGGTTTTGCGTATTTCCCGAAAAACAAAACTCGGCCGGACATTGTGAAAAAACTTCTTTATATCCAATTTAACCACATATTTTGCCTTATTCGGATATTTGGCCAACACTTTACCTATATATTTTCTCGCTTGGTCGCCACCGCGGCCTTTAACGCTGCCGCAACTATACTTGTAAAACTTCTTTCTAAACAGCGGCTCACAGATATTCATTATCGCGTGATGCACGCATTGTTCTTGTGCAAAGTTAGGGCAAACAATATAACGTTTCTTTAGTTCTACTCCATCATTGATAAGTTTGGTCTGATGGCAGGCAATCGGCCGCCACGTTCCGTTTTTAAGGCTTTCGTGCAACTCATCAATCAACTCATCCATCCGGCTTAAAGATTTTCTCACGGTTGCCTTTTTGCGTTTGCCAAGTGCAGCACGTAAGATGGCCTTACGGATATTTTCCTTATCAATAATCTTTTCAAACAAGTGGTTATATGTTTTCATTTTTCAGCCCTTATAAAAGGTTTATCGTTTCTCTTATAGCCTCACGGATGTTTACCATTTTGCTACTAACCCGTGCCTTTTGCGGCGTAATTTTTGCCATTCCTAGCAGGGAGTTGATAGGGCATTTTAGAGAAACATTTATCTATAAGATTAAGCGAGCCGCCGTTGTTCCAATTCGAGTTAGACGGCAGGTTATTCACGTTAAAGCAGAACACGCCGTCGATAGCGCCGTTATTCACATTGCCACCGAGGATGAGCCTAACAAGAGGAACCGCGCCCGACAAGGCGCCCACACAACCCCCAAGTATAATAATTGCAGCGTTAATATGCTAAAGGGGGAGGTTATCCCCCTTTGCA
>Ga0265301_10000860_pt1 | contig 41584 bp, 67 predicted proteins | sample AusTroGonzalo_MG_2_FD_193488 | JGI IMG/M metagenome (GOLD analysis project Ga0265301, IMG submission 193488) | Bovine rumen microbial communities from tropical cattle in Woodstock, Queensland, Australia - Gonzalo_04 | ecosystem: Host-associated > Mammals > Digestive system > Stomach > Rumen ...
TGTATGGAAAGATTTGGTTGAATTCTTTTAAAAAACAAGAAAGGAGTAGATAAAGATGCCTAAAAAGAAATATGATAATAGTTGGTGGAGTGATAAAGAAAAAGACCAGGGCTATGCTTTTCGTAGAGTTAAAGGTAGACTAGTTAGATTTAGTGAAGATGGGCCTGAAGAATATGCTAAAAGTAAATATGGAGATAAGGCTTATAGTAAGACTGATGCTCAAAAGAGAGTTGCTATAAAAAATAAGAATAGAGCAAAAAATAAGCCTGGCAATATAAATAGACTAGATGAAAATAAAAACGATAAAATCCAGTCTAAAAATGCTTCTCCTAGCGATTTTAGTAAGAAATACGCCAGACAATATGAAAGTGTAGAAGATAGATATAATAAAGACCCTAAATTTAGAAAATTATTAAGAGATGTGGGTAAGAATTCTCCTGAAAACTATGATGAAGATTATAAAAGTAAATTATGGGTTAAAATGGAAGATATAACTGGTGAAGTTATTACTAAGAGTGAATTTAATGAACTTTTAGAAAGTGGTAAAATGTATCATGATTATGAAAATTGGGCTAATAATAGAATTAATGATGCTATTAAAAATAGTGATACTAAAAATTGGGTAAGTGAAAAAGATGTTATAGTTGAAGATAGGGTAAATTCAAAAGGTCAAATTGAAAAAGCCAATAGTCTTGGTAGACACATGATAAATGGAGAGTTTGATGAAGAAACTAAAAAACTTCATAATGAAATTATAAGAGATTATTTTAAAGATAAATTGCCTGTTGGAGATGAAAATAAAGTTTTCTATATGACTGGTGGAGGTAGTGGAACTGGTAAATCTAATTTTCTTAGAAATGGCTATAAAAATTTTGGAGAAGATTTAGATTATAATGAAAAAACTGGAATGTTAGATGCAAATGTAATAAAGATAGATGCTGATGATTTAAAGAAAAGATTATATGAAAAAAGAAGTGATGGCTTTGACCATTTAGAAGCAAGTTATTTGCACGAAGAGTCCTCAGCATTAAGTAAAAGAATAACTGAACTTGCCTTGTCTAATAACTATCCTGCTTTATTAGATAGCACTGGTGATGGAACTCCTGAAAAATTAAGTAGTAAAATTGATGATGCTAAAAAGTATGGTTTTAAAGTTAAGGCTGCGTATGGAACTTGTGGCTTTCAAAAAGGATTACAAAATAACTTTGAAAGATGGAAAAGAGCGGTTGATAAAGGAGATAAAGGTGCTAGATATGTTAGAGAAGAAGATGTCGTTTCTTTACATAGAGATGTAACCAATACATTAATTGCTGTTGCTGATAAATTTGATAATGTAGTATTAAGTGATATGAATAACTTTAATGACATTAAGATTATTGCTAGAGGAGGTAGTGGCAACAAATTAGCCATTGAAAAAGGTAGAGAAAAAGAATATAATATGTTTGTTGAAAAAGGTAAATTAACTAATCAACAAGTTTTAGAAATTGCTAATGGGTATAAAAAAGTAGTATTAAAGAGTGGTAAGAGAAAGGAGAGTGATTATAATGACTAATTCAGCACATATAATCAATATCGCCAAGGGGTTATATGAAGAAAAGGATTTAAAAGAGCCTTTATCTAAAGAAGAAAAGAAAGAACTTGAAGAATTAAAAGAATATTTTAAGCAATTAAAAGAAGCAGGCTTACAAGATTTAATTGATGCTTATAGTCCGGGTAATGAATAAATTAGATGTCATTTGACATCTTTTTTTTTGTGCGATATAATTATGATGTCGTGAATAGCAACGATATGCTATATAAAATATTTTAATCACACGGAGACACGACTCCGATAACAAGTGAAGGAGAGGAATATTAAATGAGAGAATTTTTAAGAGGACTAGATTTTGATAGCGAAACTATTGATGTTATTATGAGTGAGTACGGAAAGTATGTAACTAAAGACAAAGAAAAAATAACTGAGTTAGAAGGAGAAATCTATGAATTAAAAAAGAATTCTAATGTTGACTGGAAAGAAAAATTTGAAACTCTAGATAATCAAATTAAAGAACAAGAAAGTCAAAGAAAAGCCAAAGAAGAAGATGATAACTTAACCAAGAATATCACTCAAGCAATTGGCAATAGAAGATTTGTTAATGATTTCACTAAAAATGCTATCGTTAATGAAATTAAAACTGCACTAAAAGATAGTGCAAATGCAGGTAAATCAGCAAAAGATTTATTTGTAGAAATAACTAAGGATAAAGAAGGAATTTTTTCTAATCCAAATCAACAAATAGATATGCCTGGTATTGATGAAACTATTGATACTGGAAATATATCCAAGGCTGAATTTGATAAGATGGGCTATAAAGAAAGATTAGAATTAAAACAAAATAATCCTGAGTTATTTAGAAAATATAATAATAACTAGAAAGGAAGAAAAAAATGAAACTTAATATTCAATTATTCGCATCAGGAACTACTATGTTAGAACAAATGGTAGACCCTGAAGTTATGGCACCAATGATTAGTGCTAAAATTGAAAAGGCTATTAAGGCTACTCCTTTCGCTAAAGTAGATACTACTTTACAAGGAAGACCTGGTAGTACTATAACTATACCAAGATATAAATATATTGGTGATGCTGAAGATGTTGCTGAAGGTGTATCAACTGGAGTAACAAAATTAGAAACTGATACTGATGAATATGCTATTAAAAAGGCTATGAAAGCCGTAACTTTAACTGATGAGGCTATTCTTAGTGGTTACGGAAATCCTGTTGGAGAAGCAAATAATCAACTTGGAAAATCTATTGCTTCTAAAGTTGATAATGATGTAATGGACGAATTAAAGAAAGCACAAATGATTTATAACGGAGACGGAGTTATTTCTTATAATAATGTTGTAAGTGCTATTGATTTATTTAATGAAGAGGAAAATGTTCCTAAAGTAATGTTCGTTCACCCACATCAAGTAACTGATTTAAGAAAAGATGCTAACTTCATTTCTAATGATAAATACCCTGGAAATGTAATGATGAAGGGCGAAATTGGTATGATAGCAAATACTAGAATTGTACCAACTAGAAAAGCAGTTAATAATGAAGGAACATATTATTTAAATCCAATCGTAGAATTAAAGGCTGAAAGTCAAACTGGAGATAGTGAATTGGCTGCTGTTACTATATTTATGAAAAGAAATGCAAATGTAGAAACTGAAAGACATACACTTAATAGAACAACTGATATTTCAGTAGATGAACATTATGTAGTTGCTTTAACTGATGAAAGCAAAGTTGTAGTTGCAAAATTTGCCGTAACTGGTGAAGTAAGTTTATAATGATTTAAAAGGAGGCATTTATGAATTTTAATGGGCAATACTTAACTTATACTGAATATACAAGTTTGGGTGGAACATTAGAAGAAATGCCTTTTAATTTATTAGAATTTGAAGCAAGACAAAATATTGATAAATATACTTTTGGGAGATTAAAGGACTTGCCATCACAAATTGATGATGTAAAGATGTGCTGTTATAAACTTATAAATTATGTAAATAGTTATAAGAATTTGGAAGAACAAGATAAGGCTAAAACTAGTGAGCAAATAGATGGGTATAGTTATACTTATGGAAATCTAGATGCATCTCAGTTAAGTGCAAAAAACGAAGGAATAAATGATATAATACGCACATACTTGCTTGACTGCAAACTTGATGATGGCACTCCCTATTTATATAGAGGAGTTTAAATGATAAGTAATGCTGATTTAACTCTATATCATAAAGGCTTTGATGCTGTCTATCATAAAGATACTTATACTAGATATAATTATAATAATATTTGGTGGTTTGGCGGCAAAGGAGCAGGAATAAGCAAGGGTTATGATAATGCCAATGATGTAGATGTACGAATTGATTATTCTTTAAATCCAGATATAAAAAACATCTCTATAGGAGATATACTTGTTAAAGGTAATCTAGATTTTGATATAACTAAACAAAGTCAATTAAATGATTATGAAATTTATAACATTACTAGTATAAAAGATAATAATTTTGGTAATGTTCCTCATATACATTTGAGTGGTAAATAATGTCAGTTAATATTAAACCGATACATACCATTGAAGTAGATTTAGGAATTCAAACTAATGGGCCAATGCAATTAGATTTAACTAATAGAATTTATAGACACATGTATAAATATATACCTTTTAGTGGAGCGAGTACTGGGCCAACTGCCCATATTCACTTGAGAGAAAATGTTGGTATTACTTCGGATAGTATAACATTTAAAACTAGTTATGCTAAAAGACAATATTATGGTAGTCAAACAGGAACTGAGTGGCATTATACAACACCAGGAACTGGGCCTTATTGGGATAAGCGTATGTTAAATGTAGAAAAGAAAGATATACTGAAAGAAATTGCTAAAAAATATGGAGGAATTTAATGGATACAAATTCGTTAAGAGTTGAGAAACTAAGACAATATTTATTTGATATAGTAGTTGCTATTAATAGTAAAAGCCGTCAAATAAATGTTAATATGCTGAGTAATGATATAAATAATTATTCTTTAGATAAGATACCTGTGTCTAGTGAAGTTGAAAGATGGATTACTGGATTAGAAATTCATAGAGATGTATTTTCTTTTAGAAGTAGAACTTCATATTCCCAAGAAGTAGAAGAAAATTTAGAAAATATTGGCTTCTTTGAATTATTTGAAGAAGTAATTAATTCTAATAATAAAGAAGGCGTTTTGCCTGATATAGATGGAATAGAAAGTATCGCTTGTCTAAATTGTGGGACTATGTTGTCTAATGATAATGGGCATGTTGCTACTTTTGATATTCAAATTCAAATAACATATATAGTAAAAAATAATAGTACTATAAGTTTGTAAAAAGGAGGAAATTATGGCTTATAAGAAAGTAACTAGAGACCAAATCGCTTCATATCTTAATACAACTCCTAGTGAAACAAACCCTACTTGGAAAATTATAGGTGTTGGAATTACTGATTATGGACAAAGTTTTAATCCTCAAGTTGAAACTGAGAAATGGATTATTCATAAAAATGCTACTTCTACATTAGAGAGTTTTCAAATTCAAGGTGATGTAGAGCAAAAATGCTATTTTGGTGATGATGTCTATGACTTTGTTAATGATTTGAGAAGAAAAGCAAGTGTTGGTAGTGCTGTTAATACTCAAGTTTTAGATATAGATATTTATGATGAAGTAACTAATGGAAATTATGCTGCCACTCTATACGACTGTGCTGTTGTAGTAACAAGTTATGCTACTGGTGAAACTCCTGTTATTGGCTATACTATTTACTACAATGGAGACCCTCAAGTAGGAACTGCAAGTATAACTGACGGAGTACCAACATTTAGTGCTACTAGTTTATAATATTAAACCTTAAAAGTAGGAGGTAAAACTCCTGCTTTTTATTTTAGAGAGGAGAGTATAAAACTATGGAAGATTTTATACAATTAAAAAAAGATAATATAATTAGAATAGGAATAAAAGACCAAAATGGGAAAGATACTGGTAAGATGCTAGAATTTGATATGCAAGATATTGAGTTGCCTTTAAGATACCAAGAATTATTAGAAGAACATAAAAAAAATGTAAATTATGTTAGGCATCAATTTATGATTATTGATAAAAAAGAAGATATAAAAGGTAAAAAAATACTATCTAAAAATGAAGAAGAAAAATTAAAAATTCTAGTAGAATATTATAAAAGAGAAATGACTGCCTTAGATTTATTTTTAGGAGAAGGTAAGACACAAATGATTTTAGATATTATGGGTAGAAAGCCATATTTTAGTATGTTTGATGATATTGCTGAAGCACTTGAACCAATTGCTCCTATTTTTGAAAAGAACTTAGAAGAAACTCAAAAAACAATTAAAGAAAAATATAAAATACAAGATGATGATGTTCTAGAGTGATAAACCCAAAATATGTAAAAATAGGAGATAAAAAATATAAGATAAATACTAGTTTTAAAATAGCCTTAAAATGTAATAATGTGATACAAGATAATAATATAAGTGATTATGAAAGACTATTGGCTGTAATATATCTATTATTTGGAGATGAAGGGCTTGCTGATAGTGATAACTATGATAAACTTGCTGAATTGTCATTTAAATATTTAATGTGTGGGCAAGAGCCAGAAGATACTGATGAAGAAAAAGATATGGATTTTAATCAAGATTATAATTTGATAAGGGCAAGTTTTAGAAGTGATTATGGAATAGATATAGAAAAAGAAGATATGGACTGGTGGGACTTTTATACTCATTTAAATGGGCTAAGTGAAGGCTGTATATTAAATAGAATTAGAGATTTAAGAACTTGCGATTTAAGTGATATAACAAATGAAAAAACTAAAAATAGAATAAAGAAAGCAAAAAAGAAATTTGCTTTAAAGCAAGAAGAACCAATGATGTCTAAAAAACAAAAAGAAAGTGCTGATAAATTTTATAAATTGACTGGTATAAAAAGGAGGTAAAAAATGGAAGATGTTGCAGGATGGATAACTTTTAGAACTCAAATAGATGATAAATATTTTGAAAAAGGTATTAAAAAAGCCGAGAAAGATTTAGAAAAATTAGATAATGAGACTAAGAAACTATCCGAACAAAAAGAAGAGATAGATATAAAAGTAAATTTTGATAGAGAACAATTAGATAAAGACTATAAGCAACAATTAAAGAATTTAGAAAAAGATTATAAAGATGCTTTAAAACTAAACCCAGCAGGACTATCTTCAGGATTAGAAAGAAGTTTTGATATTCAAAGAGAACAAATAGATACTGAGTACACAAGAAAATTAGATGAGATTTATTCTTCTTATGATAAACTAGAAAGAAAGATTAAAAAGAATAATGAAGCAAAAGAAGAAGAAAAACAAAGACTAGAAGAATTGATAGAAAAGTATGAAGAGTGGAAAGACCAAAATAAAGGTAAAGATATAAACTTTGGTGAGGCTTTTGCTGATGATGTTAAAGATGCTGGAAATCAAATGGAGCGAGTTATTAAAAAAGTCGCAAAATGGGGAGTTATGCTTTTCGGTATTAGAGGAGTATATAGTTTAATATCTAGGTCAATGCACTCTATATCTCAGTCTAATAAAGGTGTGGCTGCTGATATTGAATATATGAGATGGGCTTTGGCTAAAAGTCTAGAACCAGTAGTTGTTAGAATAGTCGGCTGGGCTATGAAACTGATGCAAAGTATAAATTATTTAATTTATAAAATAACTGGATTTAAAATCTTTGGAGAAGCAACAGCAAAGAATTTTAAGAGTGCTAATAAGAGTGCAAAAGAACTATCTAAAACACTTGCTGGCTTTGATGAAATGAATATATTAGGTGATAATACTGGAACTAGTGGAGGAACAGTATTACCAACTAGTGATTTAAATGATTTTAATAATTTAAGTCAAACTGCAAAAGAAAGAATAGAAGCCATTGCTGATAAACTTGAACCTTTATATACTTTTCTAAAAGAGAAAGTATGGCCTATAGTTGAAAAAATCTTGAAGTATATTAATGATATGAGTACTGAAGAATTTATAACTTGGTTAACAACAATTGGAATAATTATTGGAGGATTTAAATTAGTTGAATTAGTTGAAGGTAGTAAATTGTTAACAAGTGCTGTTCTACTTTTACAAAAAGGGCTTCAAGGTCTTGTTACTGGAGGATTAGCAAAATTAAGCCCACTTTTAACGAAAGCAGGAACTGGCATAACTTCTTTACTAACTAAGATAGGTGGAGGAAGTGCTTTAACTGGAGGATTAATTGGAGCCTTAGTTATATTAGATGCGATTTTGATAACTAAAATAATTGTAGATATTAAAGATAAATTGATACCTGCTATAAAAGAAACTAATAAACAAATTGATGATACTATTGACTTAATTAATGAAGTAAATGGTCAAACAAAAAAAGCAAATGAAAAAGTATTAGAATTTGCTGATGGAGTAGATGCTGAAAATGATGCTTTAAAAAATAATGTAGATTTGATGATAGATAATATAGAGCATAACGGTAAAGCCATAGAAAAAGAAAAAGAATTAATTAGTGTTACTGGTGCTTTAACTGGTGAAAATAAAGTACATAAAGAAATGATTAAAAGTCTAGATGATGAGATGTGGACAAATATTAATACTCTAGGAGAATTAGCAAATAAGAAAAAACTAACTAAAGATGCCGCTCAAAAATTTGTTGATAGTTGTCAAGATGAAATAGAAAAATTAGAAAAGCAAAATTCTACTCTAAGCGAAAATAGTGAAGAGTATAAAAAGAATAAAGAAAAAATAGAATTATTAAAAAAGCAAATAGATATAACTAAAGGAAACTATCAAGTAAAAGTAAATACTAGTGCTGAGAAAAAGCCAATAGATGATATGCAAAAAGCCGTAGATAAACTTGATGGCGAATATAAAGTTGAAATGAGTGCTGATACTAAAAAAGCAAATAAAAAAGTTAGTGAGTGGTTGAAGAATTTAGATACCGCTGGAATCTTAGGAAACTTTTTAAAAGCAGGCTATTCTTTAGGAAGTGCTTTGAAATTATTTAAGTATGCAAAAGGTGGAATTGTAAATCTACCAGGTAAAGGAATACCTTTATCAGTTGGTGGAGAAGCAGGGCGTGAAGGAGTAATCCCTTTAACTGATGAAGAACAAATGCAAATACTTGGAGAAAGTATTGGTAGATATGTAACTATAAATCTAACTAATATAAATAAATTAGATAGTAGAGAAATATCAAGAACTAGTGAGAAAGTCCAATCTAATAGGGACTTTATAAGAAATAGGTAGGTGATGATATGTTTATTAATGAAAATAGTTTATCAGTAACCGTAGGAAGTACTACTATAAATTTAGGAGATTATGCTACTTCTATTAAATATCAATACCCTAAGTTATGGGGAAAAGATAGTGGTAGAAATCTAAAAGGAGTAATGACTGGAACACTAACAGGAATATTTCCTAAAATAGTTGTAAATTTTAGAAGATTAAGTAAAAGTGAATTAGAAACTTTGGCTCCTATTTTAGATAGTGCAACTCAGTCAGTAACTTATTATGACCCTAAGAAGCAACAAAATGTAACCATGAGTACTTATACTGGAGACTGGGAAATAGAAAATAGAAATATAAATGAAAATCAACCATTTAGTATATCATTTATAGCAAGGAGTAAAAGATGAGAAGTGTAACTTATAATTTTAAAACTCAAATTAAGGAATTAGGTAGAGTAATTGATAGTAAGATAACGGTTGATGGCATTAATAATCCGATTATGGGAGAACATTTATATAATGTTTCTCCTATTCTTAATACTGATATATTAAAAAGTGTTATGAAAGGATTAAATTTTGAAAGTGATGTAGAACTAGATGTAGGAGATAGATTAAAATATGAATTTGGCTTATATGTAGATAGTGCCTATGAGTGGCTAAATTATGGCTATTATTATGTCTTTGATAAAACTTATAATGAAGATACAAAAACATATACATATACTTGTTATGATAAGATGCTGAATTCTATGGTAGAATATTTAGGATTAAGTGAGCCAGATTTTCCTACTACCGTAAGAGAATATATAACTGATTTACTTGCTGATATAAATATAACTTTTGCTGATGCTAATAATACATTTCCTAACTATGATAAAGTTATAACTAAAGACCCTTATATAACTGATGATGAAGATAATCCTAGTCTTGGTTATAAGTATAGAGATATACTAGACCAACTATCTCAAGTAGTCGCTGGAAATATAATGTTAGATAATAGTGAAAATGCTTTTATAAAATTCCCTACTGATACACACGAAATATCTCAAACATATACTAAAGTTGATTATATACAAAGTAGTGGAACTCAATATATAAATACTAATTATGCTGTAAGTAGTAATACCACTAAAATAGAAATAGAATATCAATTTATAAATATAAATAATAGTTATAATTGCTTGTTCGGGTATGAAACAAATAGTAGTAATAGATTTATGCTAAGACATAATAGAAATGCTACAAATGATTTAACTTTTTTTACTCCTTCTTATGTTGGAAAAACCGTTAATTATGCTACTAAAAATAAAATAATAATTGATATATCTAATGGTAGAGTTGATATAAACGGAAGTACTTCATCTTTAACAATAAATATAAATTCATCTAGTAGTAATTTTTTCTTATTTGGATTAAATTATAGAGGAAATTTTGCAAGTGATAATGCTTCTTCAGTTAGAATTTATAGTTTTAAAGTTTATGAAGGCACTACTCTAAAAAGAGATTTAATTCCATGTTATAGAAACGCTGATAATGTTATAGGAATGTATGATGATGCAAATGATGTATTTTATACAAATGCAGGCTCAGGAACATTTACTTCTGGTGAAGCATTTCAAGATGAAGTTACTGAAGAATATTTTAAAGATGTAGATGTTGCTTTTAAAGAAAAGTTTGGGCCTTTAAATACAATAATCTTAACTAGAAGCGGCGATGCTGATAGTATTTATAAGTCAAATCCAAGAGATTTAGCCGAAGAAAGTAGAATACCATTGGAGATTAAAGATAATCAAATAATGAACGGAAATGACCGTGCTGATTATGCCGAAAATATTGTAGATAAATTAGTAGGATTAGAATATTTTACTAATAATGTTAAATCTACCGGAATTATGTATTTAGAAGCAATGGATTTATATACTACTCATATAACTTTAGAAGATGATGCTGGAAATGTAACTGAAAATACATATCCTTGTATTATGCTGAATAGTGAGCCTAAAATTGAAGATGGCTTAGAAGAAAAAATATTTACTGAAATGCCTGATACTGCAAAAAGTGATTATAGTAATATGACTGGTGATGATAGACTGATAAATCAAACTTATATTATTGCTAAGAAAAATGAAAATGAAATTGAGGCTTTTGTAGGAACTAATGGCCCTTTTGATAGATTAGTAATAAGAGTTGATGGTATGGAACAAACTATTAGAGATACAAATAATGATATAACTGAAATAAAAAATACTATAGATGGCTTAGAAGTAGATATAACTAAAAAAGGTGATAACTTAGTTAGAAATACTATGTTATGGAATTATGATGGCTGGCTATCTAATAATTTTCAACCACTTGCTAAAGGAAGTACTCCACCAACTGATACAAATATCTCATACTGGTATTGTACTGAAACTTCAAGTAACTATGAAAACGGAATTATTTATTTCTATAATTCAACTACTAGTAACTGGGAACCTACAACTTTATTAAGAAAAGACTTTTATTCTAGCGCTGGTGAACAAAATGGATTTAGTATAGTTGAAGATAAAGGAAATTATTTATCAGGAAATAAATTTACTATAAATTATGATGGCTCTAATAGCACTAAAACTACTGGATTTTATAGTGAATTATTTGAGATAAGTCCAACTCAAGAAAGTATAACTTTTCAATTTAAAATGGCTGCTATGGTAACAGCAGGAGAATTTAATGTAATTTTAGATTTATTTAATAATGAATATGTAAGTTTATTAGATGCTGATGACTATACGGTAGGTAGATATGTTTATCATATAACTGAAAGTAAAAACTTAGATTTATATACTTTACAAATACCATTAAAAAAAGTAATTAATGTAATAAGTGGAAGTAGTGCTCCTACTTCAACTGAAAATTATTGGTTAGATACTACCGATACTGATGCTATGGTATTAAAAAAATATGATGAAGATACTGAAACTTGGATTAATTTTGAAAATGTAACTTTAGTAAAAGACCAAGACAATAAAATATATCGTTTTAGAGTATATAATGGAAGCACTTATTATGAAGAGTGGACTAATGATACTACTATAAAATATGGCCAAGTATCTTTATTGCCTAGTGGCTTAACTAATCCAAATATTAATGTTGAGATTGGCGATATAAAAGTTGAATATGGAGTTGGTACTGATTGGAGTTGTAGGCAAGATGAAGTTTATTCTATTAATCATAAAATGGATTTTCAAGGATATACTATAACTAAAGGAGATAATAAATTATTTTTAGATGAAGATGAAATGACTGGCTACTATCAAAATGAAAAAATATTTTATATAAATAAAAATGAAGTATTTAGTCAAGTAGCAAAAAGTGTTATAAGTAATATAAATGGATTAATAACTAAAAGAGTAACAATAAGTAATGATGCTGTTTATATTAGATATATTGAATAGGAGATGTTTAAATGAATATAAGTGCAAGTGTTTTAAGAAGTGTAGTTGGTAATTATATTGAAGATGCTTTTCAATTTAATATTATAAATCATGGAGCAATTCAAGATTTAGAAATACAATATAAAAATGGATACACATGGACTACTTTGAAAACAATTCAAGATGTTGAAAGTGAAACTGAATATACTTTTACTTCAACTGAAATAAGTACTCTTTATGGAGCATATACAACTACTGATGTAGTAAATATGCAGTTTATTTTAAGAAGTTATAGAAACTCTAGACAGACTCCAATAACTCCTGTTAGTGTATACACTAAAAATCTTTTTATTAAGCCTTATGTATTTTATTGGGACTCGCCATATTTTACTTTTGAAGATACAAATGCTGTAACTACAGCACTAACTGGTAATGATAATATTTTAATTAGAGATTATTCTAATATTTATTATGAAATACCTAGTAATAGAAAGCCTACTGCAATTAAAAGTGCTTATATAGATTATTATTTATTTAAGAATTCTAATGGTGAATATACTCAAGTTTATGATTACCCAGGGACTATCTATGGGCCAGTATGTTATAATTATGGCCAAGATTATTTAGAAGTAGTTGCTGTAGATAGTAGAGGATTTAGTGTAGTCCAAAGTAAAAGTCCTACTAAGTTAATAAATGATTATTATGCTCCTAGCGGATATGTTCAATTTGAAAGAATTGATAGTGTAGGCGAAGGAGGCAAAATTGACTTATATATCTATTATTGGGATGGAAACTTTGCTGGCGGTAGTGATGCTTCTAAAGATAATACAATTAAGTCAGTTTATTATAGAACTAGAACTAGTAATGGAAGTTTTGGAAACTGGGTAGATATAACTAGTAGTATGACTATATCTAATGGAACTGCAAGTGCTAGTGATTTAAGAATATATCATAATGGAAATAATTTTGATGTAGGAACTTCGTATGTAGTAGAAATTAAAGCAACTGATGGAATCTCATCACAAGACTTTAATGAAATAAGTGGAATAACTGCCACTTTAAGTGATGGTACCGTTTTAGATAGTTATTATAAAACTAGTGGTGGAGATTATAAAATTGGTATTAATAAACTTGTAGATAAAAATGGCTCAACATTACAAGTAAATGGAGATGTATCTTTAACTGATAGATTAAATCTATCTAGTAATGGTTATAAAACTTATTCAAGTGCAGGGTATACTACTGATGCTTATGGTAATTTTCATCACCAACAAGCAACTGCTGGTGATAATTGGCAATTATATGACAATGCAGGAAATGTAAAAGGACAATTTTTCTTTGAAACAGGTAAAGCATATTTAAACAATAGACAAGTATCTACCAATAGTTATATTGTTGCTTCTATTGGAACAGGCGTAACAGTAGATGCAGAATACAAGTCAGTAGATTTTGATGCTTCATATTATGGTGGAAACGCTGGAGATTTTACTCTATCCAATGGAAAAATTTATATAGGTAATGATGTATCTAAAATTAGAGTAAGTGCAACTATCTTTTGTGAAGGAATACAAAGTAGTTGGTTAGGCTATGCGTGGCTCTTTTTAAGAAAAAATGGAACTGATTTTGCTAATTATATAGTATCAGGAGTACCTCAATATTATCAAAGTGCTAGTTTTAGTCCAAAAATTATTGATGTATCAAGTGGAGATTATATAGAACTACTTGTAAATAATTCAAGTTATCAAAGTGGTTCTTATAGTATAAGAGCAGGATATAATCAAACTTGGATAATGATAGAAAGAGTAGAATAATGATAAATAAATTATTAGCAATTATATTTACTATTATTGATTTAAAAGATATGAAAGGAGATGATAATAATGGTAAAAAAATGGAATGAAAATTTAAAAGATGTATTAATAAGAGCGTTTAAGACATTTATACAAGGCTTTTTAGCAACATTAATTGTACTTCTAAAAGAAAGTGATTTAACTGATACTAATTTATTGAAGTCAGTATTAATAGGAGCACTTGCTGGAGGTATTAGTGCTGTTATGAATTTAATATTAAGTGCTATGAAGAAAGAAATACCAGAAGATTTTGAAGATGCAGGAGATGAAGATGAATAGGAAAGATGTAACTAGTAAGGCTGCTTCTTATAAAGGCTATCAAGGAAATCCTAATAAATTTTCTAGATGGTACTTTAAAGATAATAAAAAACATGCTTGGTGTGGAGCGTTTGTAGATTATGTTTTTAAGAAAGATTTAAAATGTGATTGGCTAGATGGCTGTTCTAATTTTGCTTATGTGCCTACTATAGTAAAGTGGGCTAAAACTAAAGGCTATTGGACTACTGATTTTAAAAAATCTAGTGAAGGAGATTTAGTTATATATAACTGGTACCCATCTAAGAAAGACCATTATAGTCATGTTGGTATAGTTAAGAAAGTTAAATCTAGTGGTATAACTTCTATAGAAGGCAATACTACTAGTGGTGGTAAATCTAACTATGTTGCTGAAAAGAGTAGAGCAAAAAAATATATTGCTGGTGTTGTATTATTGCCCTATACTGAACAATATAATCTAACTAGATTATTAAAAAAGGGCTGTAAAGGTGATGATGTAAAACAACTTCAAAGAACATTAGGTGGATTAAATGTTGACGGAATTTTTGGCGATAAGACTAAAGATGCTGTTAAGAAATTCCAAAAAGAGAATAAAATAAAAGTTGATGGAGTAGTAGGGAAAAATACGGCTCATAAATTGGGTTGGCTATGGAAAGGGAAGTAAAATTAAAAGAACTCTACAAACTTCAAAAAGAGTTGCTGATGCATTGTGTTGGTATGAGTTATAGAACTCAAAAAGCACTAGAAATAAAAAAAGAAATTGAGATGTTAAAAAAGATGAAAAAGTGATATACTAGTTATATCTCAATGATATATCGTGAAAGGAAGCCACTGAAAGCATGCTTCTTTTCTTTTGTTTATCAAAAAAATTAAAAAACTTTTGAAAAAATTATTGACTTCTATAATAGATAGTGCTATAATGGAGATGCAAGTGAGAGATGAACCACTTGTAGAAAGAGGGATAGATAGAGATGAAAAAAAGACTAGAAGTAGGAGACAAGGTAAGAGTTAGAAGTAGTCTTAAACCTGGTGAGCATTACGGAGGAATTTATTTCTCTAGTGATATGGCTCCTTTTAGAAATGAAGTTTTTGAAATTAAAGAAGTTGTATCTAGTAATACTTATAAACTTGAGGCTACTGATGATTATATCTGGTCTAGAGAAATGTTAAGAGCATTAAGTGAAAGTAAAGAAATGGGGAGTGAAGATATGAATAATGTTGTTGATGCTATTAAAGAACTAACTGAAAAATTAAATAGTAGAACTTATTATGATGATGCTATTAATGAAGTTATTATTAATAAGGCTAAAGAAGTAAATACTAAAGAATTAAGTGAAGAACTAAAAAAAGAATTAGAAGAATTTATTAAGAGTAATTATGGAATTCTACCTAAAAAAATTGAAATAGTAAATAGTGCTTCTAAGAAAAAAGAGATGACTGGGCTATTTCATAGTAAATTTGAAGAAATATTAAAAATTGTAGAGAGAGGGGTTCCATTAATGTTGACTGGCCCTGCTGGTGCTGGTAAGAACCATACGCTTGAGCAAGTTGCTGAGGCTTTAGGGTTAGACTTCTATTTTAGTAATGCTGTTACTCAAGAATTTAAGTTATCTGGATTTATTGATGCTAGTGGTAAGTACCAAGAAACTCAATTTTATAAGGCTTATACAAATGGTGGGTTATTCTTCTTAGATGAAATAGATGCTAGTTGCCCTGAGGCTTTAATAAATTTAAATGCTGCCATTGCCAATAAATATTATGATTTCCCATGTGGAAAAGTAAATGCTAATAAGAACTTTAGAATTGTTTGTGCTGGTAATACTTTTGGGACTGGGGCTGATATGATTTATACTGGAAGAAATGTACTTGACGGCGCTACACTAGATAGATTTGCTGTTATAGAATTTGGTTATGATGAAAATGTAGAAAGTAAACTTGCTTATAATGAAGAGTTATATAAATTTATAACTACTCTAAGACAAGTAATTAAAGAAAACTCATTAAGATATATTGTTTCAATGAGAGCCACTATTAACTCTACTAAGTTATTAGAAATAGGTATGAGTAAACAAAATATTTTAAGAAGTGCTGTTATTAAAAATATGAGTATTGATGATTTAAATACTATAGTTTATAAGTTAAAAGAAAAGTTAAGCGATAATGAATGGGTAAAAGAATTTGAGGCGATAACTAATGATAGAAATTAATAGAAATGAAAGATATATAAATAAATTTGAAAGCATTGATGAGTTATTAAATTATATAACTACTAAGCCAAGAAAACCAGGAAGAAATAACTCTAGTAATGAAGAAGATTATGGATTTTATAAGACTAAGAACTTTAATGAGGCTGTAGAATTATTAAGACATGGTGATGATGAATTATTTAAAAAAATATCTAATGAAAAATCTAAAATAAAAATTGAAACTCTATTGGGTAATGCCAGAAATAGACAACAATATTTTAATGATGTTTCTGGCTTTATGCCTAATGTTGCTAACTATATGACTGGTAATCCTAAAAATATGATTAATGTTAGAAAAAATGGTATTTCTCAAAAAGTTGTAAATATCTTCTTGAATATAAGAGTGCCTGGAGGAGTTAGTGCTGATGAAGTTATTAGAATTGGTAGTAAGTATATCTCAATAATTGACTTGTTAGAAAAGAACGGTTATAGATGCAATTTGTATAGTGGGGTTGCTAATCAAAATTCAGCAGGGACTAAACATTGTGTAATGATGGTAAGAGTTAAGAGTGATAGAGAGCCATTAAATATTAGGAAGTTAAGTTTTGCATTAGCCCACCCTTCTATGCAAAGAAGAATAAAATTCAAATGGATGGAAGTAAATGATTATGATTATGATTTTACTAATGGGTATGGTCAAAAAGAAAATGAGTACTATTTAAATGAGATGCTAAACAAAGAATTTAAAGATAACTTCATTGTATGGAATTATGAATTAAATAATAGAGCAATAACTATTGAAGAAATAACTAAAGATTTAAAGAATAAATTTAATATTAATATAGAACTATAAGAGAGGTGAAAACATTGAGAGAGCGTTTTAAAAAGATGCTGATAGTGAAGAATTTAAAGTTAAGAGAGGAGAATAAAATACTTAGAAGATTATTAAAAAATGTTCCGACTTATGATAAGTATAAAAAAAGAATTCAAGAGTTGGAACTCCAACTGAGAAATGAGAAATTAAAAAATAAAGAAAAAAATTATTGATTATTTTAAGGAATTAAATTATAATATATAGTAACATAGAAAGAAATGAGGTGATTTAAATGAGAAAAAACTTAATGCTATGGGAAGTGCAAAGTGGATTAAAAGCCATAGAAATTGCTAAGATGCTGGGTATAACTCAAGCCACTTATTGTAATATTAAATATGGTAAATCTACACCAAGTCTGGATTTTGCCTATAAATTTATAGAAGTGTTTCCAGATGTAGATGTATTAGAGTTATTAAGAAAGGAGGATTAGTATGACATTTGATGATATTAAAAAAGCAAATGAAACTATAGTAACTACTGATGTTAAAGGTAAGAACTATGCTGAAGTAAATCAAAGAATTAAGGCTTTTCGTATGTTGTATCCTGAAGGTACAATAGAAACTGAATTAATATCTTTAGCCGACGGTGTTTGTATTATGAGAGCAATAATTAAAAATGGGGAATTGTTACTTGGAACTGGGACTGCCTATGAAAAAGAAAATTCAACATTTATTAATAAAACTTCTTATATAGAAAACTGCGAAACTTCGGCTGTTGGAAGAGCCTTGGCTATGTGTGGCATAGGAATTGATACTTCAATAGCAAGTAAAGAAGAAGTAGAAAATGCCATAGCACAGCAAGATGAAGAAAAAAAGAATTTAGAGGAAAGAACAAAACTAATGGTAGATATTAAGAAATTAATGACTACTAAAAAAATACTACCTGATGAAGTGAATTCTCAATTTAATAAAAATAGTGCTGATATGACTATTGAGGAATTAAAAGAAGTAATTGACTGGTTGGGTGATAAATAATGGAATGTCAAAATTGTGAAAAGACATTTTATGATGCTGAAATAATAGACGGAGAAATTAGATGCCCATTTTGTTATTCCAGTGATGTAATAAAGGAGGAAAAAATGAGTAGGGAATATGCTGATATAACAATTCAATTTGATGATTTGGAAGATGTAGATTTTGAATTAATAGAAGAATTCCTACAAGACCAAAAAATTAAATATGAAGTTATAGATGCAAAAAATTGGAGAACTAAAGGTGATGATACTGAAAAAGATGTTATGGACATCATAAAAGAAATTAAGGAAAGAGGAGATGAATAAAATGAGTTTTAGAGATTTATTAGAAACACTAGATAATATGGGAGTTTTAGATGCTAGTGAAATTATGGAAGAATATGAAAGGGAACAAAAAGTTGGTATGATTTACATTGATAAAGAGAAATGCGAAATCAAAGGTTCAACACCAATGATATTAACTTTATTTTGTAAACTATGTGAAACTATAGTTGAAGAAGTTAAAGATGTTGATAAAGAGAAACTACAAGAGGCTTTTGATTTAGCATTTAAGAGTGAAGAAGAAATTAATAAATTAAATCTTAATAAAATGAAAGACTTATTAGAAAAACTAAAAGAAGAATTAGAAAAAGAGGAAAAGTAATATGAATAATGTATGCTTCTTTATAGGAAGAATAAGTAAAGATTTAGAACTAAAATATACTAAAGATAAAAAGCCTGTTCTAGACTTGCCATTAGCAATAACTAATGGTAAAGATGATACTACTTTTGTTACGATAAGTGTGTTTGGTAATGTTGCTGAAAGCATAAATAATTATTGTAATAAAGGAGATTTAGTCGGAGTTAAGGCTATGTTAAAAAATCATAATTGGGAAGATGCTAAAGGAAATAAACATTATGAATTTAATTTTATTGCTAACCAAGTAACTTTTCTATCTAAGAAAAAAACTGATGATAAAAAAGAAGAAAAGGTGCCTGAAGTTAAAACTAATTATGAAGAAACTGATATAAAAATAACTGATGCTGACTTGCCGTTTTAAAAGTAGGAATAAGCGATATTCTATCTTGGAAGTATAAATATACTACCTTTGATAGAAAAAAGCCGAGAAATATGTCAAAATCGTTCTAGAAAGGGGATTTGATATTAAATGGATTTAAGTATTGAACTTAATAATAAAATGAAAGATTTAGATGTAGCAATTAGAAGTTTAAGAAAAACTGGTGAAGAATATGCTAAGGCTTATACTGATTATAGAATAGCACTAGCAAAGGAATTGCTGATACTAAAAAATGAAGGCTATGCAATTACACTTGCTGGTGATATTGCTAGAGGTAAACCTGAGATAGCACATTTGAAGTTTTTAGAAATATCTAAAGAGGCTATTTATAGGGCTAATTTGGAAAGTATTAATGCCACTAAGTTGTCTATTAAAATAATTCAAGAACAATTAAATAAGGAATATTCTTTAGATGAATAGTATTTTACAAACTAATAAACTGATATGTTTTAGATGTAATAGAATTTGTAGATGTGAAGAACATCATATATTTGATGGAAATCCTAATCGTAAACTGAGTGAGAAATATGGACTAAAGGTATATTTATGCCATGACTGCCATAATAGAGATGCTAAACATAAATCAATTCATTTTGATGCTGATGAAATGTTGAAACTTCAAAGATTAGGCCAAAAAGCATTTATGAATTATTATAAAAAAAGTGCTGATGAATTTAGAGAAATATTTGGTAAAAATTATTTATGATAGATGATGCTATTATAAAACTTCAAGAACTTCTAATTAAACAAAAGTTTAAAGATGAAAAAGTAGGCATTGCTTATATTAAAAAAGTTGATGCCTACCAAGACTTGATAAAATTATTAAAAAAAATGAAAGGAATGATAAAATGAAATTTTGGAATAAAAGGATTAAAGATGAAAAGGTTATAGCAAAGGCTTTAAATGAAGATGTTGAAAAAGTTAAAGCGTTAAAAGAAGGAAAATTAGAAATTAAAGGAGAAACTTTAGAAAGAACTTTAAAAGCAATAGAAAATGAAAAGATTAATAAAGCAATTAAAAAGGCTGAAATATGGAAGTGGTTCCTTGAAACTGATTTTAGAGAAAAGAGAAAAGAATTTGGGTATAAAACTCAAAGAGAGGTTGCTAAAATAATTGGTTGTGATGTTAGTACTATTTGTAGGCTAGAAACTAATAAAGAAGATTTTAAACAAGTGTCTCCTAGATTAATTCAAGTCTATGAATTCTATACTAATGATTTTAATAAAAAAACTGATGTAGTACCTGAGGCTAAAAATCAACCAAAAGTAGATGCTGTTAAAAAATATAATACTGATAAATTAAGAGTAAAGGTAACTAAAGAAAATAGACATATTTGGAAGTGGTATAAAAGTACTAATATTAAACAACTAAGAAAAGATTTAGGCTATAAAACTGGTAAAGAAGTTGCTGATTTAATAGGAGTATCTCAAAGTTGTTATAGTGATTTAGAATTGAAAAATTTTAAAGCCATAACTAGAACAATGATTAATGCCTACAACTTCTATGTATGTGGGGAAAAAGAATTTAGTCAAGATAATACTGATGCTATCTATGAGTGGTATAAATCTATTGATGATATGAAACAATATAGAAGAGATTTTGGCTATTCTTTAAATAAGTTTATGAGTGAATTAAATCTATCTTATGACCAAGTTAGAGATTTTGAAAATAAGCAATATAAGAGTGCTACAAAAGTTGTAATTAGAGCATATAACTTCTATCATAATGAAAAGAATAGACTACCTAAAATAGATATAAATAATCAAAATAATTTTGCTAAAAAAGAAGAAACTAAAGTTGCTGATGCTGTAGAAGAAACAAATCAAATTGAAGTATCTAAAGAAATGTATGAAAGAAAAATTAAACATTTAATTGATGTAATTAATAATCAAAATGATACTATTGAAAGATACGAAAAAATAATTGATAAATTAGTCAAAATGTAATATACTTAACATAAGCAAGAGTGGGGAGATATACTTGTAAGAACTTTTAATATAAGAAGTAAAATTTTATCTACCCTACTCCTTGTGTTAAGAGTTTTTTATTATGGAGGTATTTATGGCTCAAAAGCGTATGTTTGACAAAAGAATAACTGATAGCGACAAGTTTATTGACTTGCCTAATTCAAGTAAAGCACTATACTTTATGGCTGGTATGAGTGCTGATGATAGGGGATTTTTTCAGCCTAGAAAATTGCAAAAATTATGTGGATTTACTGATGATGATTTTAAAGTATTAATTGCTAAAGGTTATTTTATAACTTTTGATAGTGGAGTAATTGTTATAACTGATTGGAATAAAAATAACTATTTAGATAAAAATAGAATAACTGAAACTGAATATGTTGATGAGTTAAAATTATTAAAAGTTATCAATGAAAAATATGAGTTAAATGATGCTTGTTTAACTCCTGTTAAACGCCTGTTTAACCAGTATAGTATAGAAGAGAATAGAATAGAAGAGAATAGTATATATATTATACCAGATAAAAAACCAAAAAAAATAAAAAATAGATATGGTGAATTTGATAATGTGTTATTAACTGATGATGAATACCACAAATTAGAAAACTCTAATTTGCTCACATACATTGATAGACTATCTAGTTATATTGAAAGCAAAGGCAAAAGGTATAAATCTCATTATGCCACTATATTAAATTGGAGTAGAAAAGATGCTATAAATAAAAATACTGAAAATAAAAAAGAAACTGCCGAAGATATGATTAAGAGATTAAGAAAGGAGATGAATAAAAATGACTAATGATGAAATAGATACTTTAATGAGTGCTATAAAAAATACATATCCTAATTTTTCTATAAATGAAGGAGTTATAGAAGAGTGGACTAAAAGACTTCGTAATTATGATTTTGCTGATGTAGAAAATGCTTTTAATAAATATGTACTTGCTGGAAATAAAGAAACTATATCTATTGTAGATTTAATTAGAGATTTAAAAACTATAGAGCAAAAGAAGCCTAAAAAAGGAGATTATTTTTGTACTAGATGCGGTAAACATTATGAAACTCCTGATGAGGCTGATAAATGCTATGAAAGAGATATGGACATAGCATATATAAGGCGTATGTGTAAGAAACTAATGATAGATGAAACTGAATATTTTGGTAATCTAAAATTTGTTACTCTAGATGAAATAAATGCTAATTATAATGACTTTATTTTAAGAATTCTAAAAGAGAATAAAAAGAGAAATGTATTAAGAGGGCTAGAACTTGATGGAGTTATGTTATACTATAACAATGTAATTGCTAAAGAAACGAATAAAAGATTTGAAGAATTAGAGGAAGATGAGTAATGGAAAATGAGTATAAACAATTAAGACTATTTAATCTAGAAGATGAAAAAGAAGAACTAAAAGATAATAACTACACAGCAAAAATAAATATACCTCAATATGAGATGCACGGACTTCAACCTAATATAGTGCATCTATGTAATATGAATAAATACTACGAGTTGCTGTTAAGAATTGAAAAGTCAAATGTAACTGATGAAGAAAAGAAGTTTTTAAAAATGGCTGCTACTAGACATTTACAATTTAATTATTCTTTAATTGCTGAGTATTATGCCCATGCTTCTAAAGAAATGCAAAGACTTATGGAAGATAGTGCCTTAGTTATTATTGATTTTGATGATGCTATACAAAAAGGTTATACTTTACTTATGGATAGGTTTGGTAAAATAATGGAAGAAGATATAGAATTAGGCGGTATTGCTGATGAGGAGTGATTTTGCTGTATTTATTTTGAGCCATGGAAGACCAGATAGAATTTATACTATAAACACATTAAAAAAATGTAACTATACTGGAAAATATTATATTGTTTGTGATAATGAGGACTCCACTTTAGATGAATATAAAAAACTATACGGCGATAGAGTACTGGTATTTGATAAATTAGCCATATCTAGACTATTTGATACTGCCGATACTTTTAACGATAGGAGAACGATTATTTATGCTCGTAATGTATGCTTTGAACTTGCTAAAAAAGTAGGAGTAAAATATTTTTTAGAACTTGATGATGATTATACCGAATTTAGATTTAGAAAGGAGATAGATGGAGTACTAAGAACTATTTACTGCCGACATATAGATGAAGTTTTTGAAGCCATGTTAGATTTTCTAGATGCTAGTGGGGCGTTAACCGTAGCATTGGCTCAAACTGGTGATTTTATTGGAGGAACTGATAGTAATGTATTTAAGAAAAAACTAGTTAGAAAAGCCATGAATTCATTTTTTTGCCGAGTAGATAGACCGTTTAATTTTATAGGAAGAATTAATGAAGATGTAAATACCTATGTTAGTCTAGGAAGTCAAGGAAAATTATTATTTACCGTAGCCGCTTGTAGTCTAGACCAACTACAAACTCAGTCTAATAAAGGTGGTATGACTGAACTATATCTTGAAAGTGGCACCTATGTAAAAAGTTTTTACTCAGTTATAATAAATCCTAGTTGTGTTAAAATTGGTATGATGGGTATGTCTAATAAAAGACTACATCATAAAATCTATTGGAATTATTGTACTCCGCAAATTATAAATGAAAAATATAGAAAAGGTGATGAAGATGAATAAAGATTTAGAATTAGTTGGTACCTATGTAAGATATTTAGAACAAGAAAATAATGCTTTAAAACATAAGCAATATAGAATACAAAAATTTTTAAAATTATGTGATGTAGAAAATAGTGCTTTTCATAAAAAAATGAAATACTATGATATGACTGAATATTGTAAAAATAGAATTCAAAAAATTCTAGATGAATAATGATATAATGGAGCATAAATAATAATAAGAAAGGAGAAGATATACCTCACCAACGCTTTATTATATGCTCCTTTATATAAATTAAGAGTGAGGGATTTATGATTTGGAAAGTAATATTATTGAGTTTATTAATTATAATTTTGATAGTGCCTGTTTTGTTTGTTATATCTATCACTACAATGATAATAGGGACTCTATTTGTTAACATAGCCGAGATGACATTAAAATTAGCAAATAAAATAGTTGAAATGTTTACTAGATGATGCTATAATTAAATTGTGCTGAAAAGCATAGAAAGGACAATTTGCTTTTTATTTTTGAAGTATATTTGTGTAACTGATATATTGCATCATAAAATTCACCTTATTGTCGGAATTGTCTTTTCTTTTTTTTATTTAATGCTATCGCTACCTTTAATAGGTAGTGTACTGATGATATGCCGACTTTTTTAATTAATTTTATTATTGATTTATTTTGATACCATATTCATATATTATTCATATTTTGAATATATCCTATTTTTTTATTTTTTTGTTGGCGTGTAGTAATAACTATATTTCTTATTATTTTTTTCAAAGAAACTATTAACTATCTATCTTTGGCATATCATTAGTGCAGTGCTTATTAAAATAGCACTAAAAATACTCTATGGTAATCTAATAGAGCATACACAACCTTTTTTAAGTGCTACCGTAATTGGTAGCATCAGGAGTAGTTTATAAAAATAAATTGAAAGCATAAAAAATAGTACCTTTTTTATTCTCAAACTAACTACTTCTGGTACTGCCAATTTATATGACCTGTGGGCAGTAAACTCCTTTATTTTATTATTTTATCAAGGGGCGTTAAAAAAAGACTAGATTTATTCTAGTTTTTTTGTTATCATTAAATTGGTGAGATAATATGTTGATAAGTCGTTTTTTAAAATTTATTATTCACCAACCCCCATTCTTAAAGAGAAGGCTTTTTTAAAGGCCTTCTTTTTGTATTTAGGAGATTAAGATGATAGAAGAAAAAGAATTAAAAAAGAGATTAAGATTTAAAACATTTATAGACTTTTGTGATAGAGCCGATGAATTAAGAGATACATTTGCTGTTCTAAACGAATATGATTTTTTAGATGTAAGAACTTATAAAAAGTATATCTATAATCAGCATAAATTTAGTAATATACCTGAAAGAGATATGATGCTGAAAGATAAATGCTGGACCTGGCTTCTAAGTTATAAATATGAGCCAATGTCTAAAAACGATTTATATAGTGTTTTAGGCTATATTAAGAAGGAATAATGTAAATGTATGAATTTACTATAAAAACTTCTAAAGCCATGCTAAAAATAGCCGTAGATGATATAAATGATATTGAAGTTAGGAAAATATTAGAAAATGAGATAATTTTAGAACTAGAAGTTAAAAAAATTAAAGAAATATCTAAGAAATTGATAAAAAAGTAAAAATGTGATAACATTTGAATAGAAAGGAAGGTATAAAATATGGAAGAAAAAAACTTCAAGGTAAAAGTGTTATATTCTTTTAGAGATGTTGATGCTTGTTTACAAAGAAATGTTGGAGATGAATTCTGGTGTACTAAGTCAAGATATGAATATTTAAAAAATAATAATGCTGTTGATTTAGTAGAAGAAAAGAAAGAAGAACAAATAAAAAATGAAAAGCCAAAATATTTTACTTCTAAGAGAAAGAAGAAAAGCGAGTAAATATTTTAATGAAAAGATAGTATTTGATGATATAACTTTTGATAGTAAAAAAGAATATAAAAGATACTATAATTTAAAATTATTAGAAAGAGCAAATGAAATTAAAGATTTAAAACTACAAGTTGAATTTGAACTTCAACCTAGTTTTAAGAAAAACGGAGTATGTTATAGAAAAATCTCGTATGTTGCTGATTTTGTTTATTATGATAATAAATTAAATAGAACTATAGTTGAAGATACAAAAGGATTTAAAACTGATGTGTATAAACTAAAGAAAAAGTTATTTGAATATAAATACCCCGATTTAGAGATTAAGGAGATTTAAATGATATACATAATAGTAGGAGGCTCCTGTGCTGGTAAAACTAGTTTTGTGGTAAATAGTTTTATAGGAGATTCCGAGGTAGAAGTAGTTAAAGATATAGTAACTATTAGTAGATGTGGTAATAATATTTTATTAGGAGATTATGGTAGAAAAGGTACTAGAACTAAGGGAACTGATACTATTGGTCGTCAAGATATAAACAAAATCTATGATGAAATAGACAAGTTAGTTTTAGAAGAACCAGATAAAAATATTATTATGGAAGGCTGTAAGATAGTTAACCATAATTTATTTGATTATTTAATACAAAAAGGCTATGATGCAAAGATGTATTATATTCATTGTAGTCAAAAGAAATCTATAGAAAGAAATAAGGCTAATAATAGTACGGTTAGCATAAGTACTTTAAAAGCGGAATGTAGCAAAGCAAAAAATGTATATCAAGATTATAAAAATATATTTGATGCTGAAAAAATATCTAGTGAAGATATAACTGATTTTAGTCAATTTAAATTAGAACCAAAAGAAAAGAAATCTAAGACTATTAAACATAAAGATATGGAGATAGTTAAGGTTGATTTAAAGTTGATAAAACCGTATGAAAATAATGCTAAGCAACATCCTAGAGAACAAATAGAGCAAATAAAGAAAAGTATTTTAGAATTTGGTAATAATGACCCTATTGCTATTGATGAGAATAATACTATAATTGAAGGCCATGGTAGATATTATGCTTTAAAAGAATTAGGCTATGATTATGCTGAGTGTATAAGATTAACTCATTTAACTGATGAGCAAAAGAAAGCCTATATTCTAGTGCATAATAAACTAACAATGAATAGTGATTTTGATTTTGAAATATTAAATAATGAACTTGCTGATATTATTAACATTGATATGGAAGATTTTGGCTTCTTTAATGAAGAAGAGGAATTTATTAATGAAATGTTAGGTAATATATATACCAATAAGATTAAGATACCTCAATATGAAATTAAAGGCGAAGAGCCAGAAATAAATGACTTAGTAGATGATTATAAAGTAAATGTATTATTGCAAGATATAAATAATTCAAATGTAGATGAAGAAAAGAAAGAGTTTTTAAGGAAGGCTGTTACTAGATTATATACATTTAACTATAAAAATATAGCCGAATATTATGCTCATCAAGATAAAGAGATGCAAAAATTAATGGAAGATTTAGCCTTAGTAATAATAGATGTAGATGATGCTATTGCTAATGGCTATGTCCAATTAAGTAGTACTTTAGAGGAGATGCTAGATAATGAAAACTAAAAATTTTGCTGTTTTCATTTTATCTCATGGTAGAGCAAATAATGTTAAAACATTAAGAACTTTAGATAAGGCAGGCTTTACTGGTAGAACCATAATAATTTGTGATAATGAAGATGAACAAATTGAAGATTATAAAAAACTAGGAAAAGAAGTTATTATTTTTGATAAACAAGAAGAAATGAAATTTACTGATACTGAGGATAACTTTGAGGACCACAGGCTTGTAGTATATGCTAGAAATGTATGTCATACTATAGCAAAAAATTTAGGACTTGATTATTTTCTAGTATTAGATGATGACTATACCGATATTGGTATTAAATATAAAAAAGGTAAAATATTAAAGCAAAAGAAAGTAACTGATGCTGATAAACTATTTGATGCTATGATAGATTTTTTAGAAGTAAGTGGAGCATTGACAGTTGCTATGAGCCAAACAGGAGATTTTATAGGCGGGGCTGATAATGGTAAGTTAGATAAAGAAGTTGATAGAAAGGCTATGAATTCGTTTTTTTGCAAAACTGATAGACCTTTTAAATATTATGGTAGTACTAATGAAGATGTATGTAGTTATGTAATAAATGGTATGAAAGGAAACTTAATGTTTACTATATATAAACCTACTATACTTCAAACTACTACTCAACAAAATAATGGAGGATTAACTGATATATACCTTGATAACGGAACTTATGTAAAGAGTTTTTATGCTGTTATAGCCGAACCTAGTTGCGTTAAAGTAGCAATAATGAATTCTAAAAACCCTAGAATACATCATAAAGTATCTTGGAATAATTGTTGTCCTAAAATAATAAATGAAAAGTATAGAAAGGAGTAAGAAAATGCCTAAGACTGGTAGACCTAAAAAAGAAATAAATTATAAATTAGCCGAGAGTTTGGCTGGTATATTTTGCACTATGGAAGAAATTGCTTCTATTCTAGATGTATCAGTTAGAACTTTAGAAAGAGATGAAGAATTTTGTCGTGTTTTTAAGAAAGGAAAAGAAACTGCCAAAAGTAGTTTAAGAAGAAGTCAATATAAATTAGCACAAACAAATGCTACTATGGCTATATGGCTAGGAAAGCAATATTTAAGTCAAAGAGAAAATCCAGAACTTGCTGATTTAGATTTATCTAAAGTTGATGAATTGTTAAGAGGATTAAGAGATAATGCAACTAAGCAATAAGCAAAAAGAATTTATTAATGAAGGAAATCATAGATATAATATTAAGACTGGCGCGACAAGAAGTGGTAAAACTTATTTAGATATACTTTATACTATACCTAGTAGAATAAGAGAAAGAACTGGGAAAGATGGATTAAATGTTATTTTGGGAGTAACTACTTCAACTATTGAAAGAAATGTATTAACGCCATTAAGAGAAATATATGGTAATGATTTAATAAGTGGAATTAGTAGTAAGAATATAGCATATCTATTTGGTGAAAAAGTATATTGCTTAGGGGCTGAGAAAGTAAATCAAGTAAGTAAGATTAGAGGTAGTAGTATTAAATATTGTTATTGTGATGAATTAGCCGAATATAATGAAGAAGTATTTGAGTTATTGAAATCTCGTTTAGATAAGCCGTATTCGTGTCTAGATGCTACATTAAACCCTGAGGGAAATAGCCATTGGTTGAAGAAAGATTTTATTGATACAATAGAAGAGAAAAATATAGATGCCTATGTACAAACTTATACTATATTTGATAATCCTTTTCTTAATAAAGAATTTGTAGATAATCTTTGTAAAGAATATGAAGGTACCGTCTATTATAATCGTTATATCTTAGGACAATGGTGTAATGCTGAAGGATTAATATATAAAAAATTTGCTGATAATCCTAAGAAATATATATGGACTAAAAAGAAGATAGATGCAAATACTGGTGAAGAATTAGATGAATATGATTTACCTCCAGGTAAAACTATAATAGGAATAGATTATGGTGGTAATAAATCAGGACAAGCCTTTGTATGTGTAAGAATAAGTAATGACTATAAAAATATTATTGCTTTGGGTAGTGAAAAACATTATGGAGATATAGACCCTGATGACTTGCTGAAACTAGAGATAGATTTTGCTAAGCGTATGATGTATAAATATAGTACTAATATTGACTATATGTTTCCTGATAATGAAGAGGTTGTATTAATAAGAGGGCTAAGAAATGGAGTATTTGAAAATGGTATTGAAACGGTTGTTAGAGGTTGTGAAAAAGATGAGATTAATAATCGTATAGACTGCGAAAGAACTATGATAGCCTATGATATATTCTTCTATATTGAAGAAGAGTGTGGAACACTAGTAGATGCTTTGAGTAGTGCTTTATGGGACGAAGATAAAATAGAAGATGTACGATTAGATGATTTAACAACTGATATAGATACATTAGATGCTTTTGAATATACTTTTACAAGATATATGAAACAAATAAATGATATGATAGAGAGGAGAAGACAATGCTAAGAAGTATATGGATATGGATTTTAACAAATGTGTTTAAAATTCAAACTGAAACTAAGCAAAAAGATTTAGAAGATAATCAAAAATATGCCTTTGAATATGCTAGAATTGATGATATAAATTTTGCCGCTATATTTGGTAATAAATTAGCAAATTATGTTATTAATGATAGTAATTTAAATCTAGAAGGCAAAAATAAAAGAGTTGATTTATTAAATAAGACTGGTCAAAGTATGTGGAAGAAATTTAAAAAGATAACTTCTATGTCATTTGGCTATGGTGGAATATTTCTAGTGCCTTATGTAAAAGGTGGAAAACTATACTATTCTATCGTGCCTCAAGGAAGAGTAACTATTGATAGTACTGATGGAGATTTAATCACTGGTATGACAATACTTGCTGAAAAGAAAGAGATACAATTAGCCATGGGCCAAACTAAAACTTATTTAAGATGGACTAATTATAAATTGATAGGTGAAAATATAACTATAACTCAAGAATTTACTGATGAAACTGGAAAGAAAATACCAACTCCTGAATTTTGGCAAAATATATTATTAAAACAAACTATCACTAATGTTGATAGAGTATTATGTGGCTATATAAAATCACCTATGAATAATAGAAAAGCCGATGATAAATATGGAGTACCTATAACTTATGGCTGTGATGCTACTATAAGAGAAATAAAAGATACTATGAAACAACTTATAAGAGAATTTGAACTTAAGGAAGTTTTTGTAGGTGCTGATGCTACCGTATTTACTGGAAAAGATGCTTTACCAGAACATGGGCTTTATAAGAAAGTAGATACTGGAGAAAATGACTTTTGGGAAGTATTTGACCCAAAATTTAGAGAAACTTCATATCACGCTAGATTAGAAGAATTATATGTAAGATTAGAACACGAAATAGGTACTAGTGCTGGAATAATTAGTAGAGTAGAAACTAATAATGCCACTGCTACTGAGATTAAAAGGGCTATGTATGATACATTTACAATAGTAGATGATATGAGGAGTAATATTGAAAAAGGATTAGAGGACTTCTTCTATGCCTGTGATGTACTTGCTAACACTTATAATTTAAGCCCTTCTGGTGATTATGAGTTAAGTTTTGATTGGAGTTATTCTTTATTGGAAGACCCACAAAGTGAATTTACTCAATTAACTCAAGGATTAAATTTAGGAGTTATTAGTAAAGTAGAATTAAGACAATGGCTAAGACCAGATGAAGATTTAAAAGAAAGTGAAGATGCTATAAAAGAGATAGAAGAACAAAATCCTAGTGTAGATGATTTGCTTGGTAGAGATGAAGAACAAGTAGTAAATAAAAATAAAGATAAAAAAGATGATAAAAAACAAAAAGAAAATAAAGATAATGAAGAAGAAAAAGGAGATGATAATAAATGATTTCATTATATAGAATAGAAAATAATAGAGGAGATATATTTAAAATAGAGAATTCTAAGATAGTAAAAAATGATGATAGCATAGTTGTAGAATTAAGAGGGCTATCTGGAGATACTAAACCAACTACTATAAATGATAAAGATATAGGAAATGGCTCATTATTTATTGAAATAGATACTGGAAAAATATATTTCTTTGATTTAGTTAGTAAAACATGGAAGGAGTTTTAATTATGGACATTGATAGTTATATATTAGGAAGAAAATCAGCAGGCGGAGGTAGTACTCCTACATATCAAGAAAAAGAAGTTGACATAACTGAAAATACTACTACTGATATAACTCCTGATGATGGCTATGATGCACTTAGTAAAGTAATAGTTACTACTAATGTTGGTGGAAATTTAACTTTTGATAAGACAAATGCAAGTGTATCGTATGCAACAGCAGGGGCTGATGCTGATATAACATTTGGGGGTATGCACGGAGAGCCAAAAATGTATGTTTTTACTCAGTCTTATGAAGATTATACTGCCACTAGTGCTGATAATATTATTTTAAGCACTACTGCATATTCTAAAACTACTTGTCAGTATTGGGATGGAGTAAGTGCTACTGCAGTAAATTTATGGGAAACATTAAAAAATCCAGAAACTGGTAGAGTAACTCAAATGTGTGGACATACTAAAAATGTTCCAAAAGGAACTTATGATAGTACTAATAATACTTTTACAATACATGGAGTAAGTATACCATATCAAGTAAGTGGTAATTATACTTCTAAACCTTATGGCTTAATTTATTTCTATTAAAATAAAAGGAGGCTGAAATGCTAACTGATGAACTAAAGGAATTATTAACTGAAAGATTAGTTAAAAGAATTGAAGATGTAAATTTATCTATTCTAAAAGATTTAGGTAATAAACTAGATGAAATAGGAACATTGAAGCCTACTGACCAAATGAAATTAGCAAATATTCTTAACTATGGTGGAGATTATAAAAAAGTAGTTGCTGAATTAGAAAGAACTACAAAATTAAATGCTAGAGAAATTGAAGAAATAATTGATAAAGTTGCTGAGCAAAATTATATAAATGCAAAGCATCTTTATCAGTTAAAGAATATAGGCTATATACCTTATAATGAAAATGAAGAATTAAGAAGGCAAATAAATGCTATAAAAAAGATAACTAAAGATACCTATATGAATTTAAGTCGTGCTAAAGTATTAGGATTTACTACTAGAGATAGAAATGGTAATGTAATATTTAGAGATATTTCCGATACATATAAAAATACTATTGATGAGGCTGTAATGGCTGTGTATCAAGGGAAAGAAAACTTTGATAAATATGCTAGAAAGATAATAAAAGAACTCGGAGGTAGTGGGTTAAAATATGTAGATTATGAAAGTGGGCTTAGTAGAAGATTAGATAGTGCTGTTCGTATGAATATGCAAGGAGCGTTAAGAGATTTAGAAAATGAGATGCAACTTGAAATAGGTGAACAAACTGGTTGTAATGGAGTAGAAATATCAGTACACGAAAATCCTGCTACTGACCATGAGCCTATACAAGGACATCAATTTGATTTAGATAATTTTAAAAAGATGCAAAAGAGTGAGCCTTTTAAAGATGTAAATGGAAATTCTTATACACTAATTAAAAGACATATAGGCGAGTATAATTGCTATCATAATATATTTGCTATAACTATAGGTGTTGATGAACCTATGTACTCTCAAAAGCAGTTAGATGAGATAATAAAAAGAAACAATGAATTAACTGAAATAGATGGCAAAAAATATACTAAGTATGAAGTAACTCAAATTCAAAGAAAACTTGAAACTGAGATTAGAAAACAAAAAGATATTCAAGTAATGGCTAGAAGTGCAAATCAGCCAGATGTGGCTCAAGAAGCACAAACTAAGATAAATAAATTAACTGCAAAATATAAAGAGATAAGTAATAAGGCCGAGATTCCAACTAGATTAGAAAGATATAGAGTTGCTGGCTATAATAAAATAAAAGTAAAAGAGAATTCTATAAAAGTTAGTATTAAGCCTAAAACTTTAGAAACTAAACCAATTGAAGATAAATATACTTTTACCATATCTAAAGAAAAGCAATTAAAACAATATAATGATAAACTAAAACCTCTTAAGGAAGATTTAAAGAAAACTAGAAAGAATATAGAAGAAAATCTAGCCTTAATGAAAAAGTATGGAATAGATAAAAGTAGTGGAAGTTATATGGCTGTTGAATATAGACACGATATTCAAAAGAAGAAAGAACTAAAACAAAAAATTGCTGAGTTAGGTGAGCCTAATTTTGAAGATAAAACTATAACAATAAAAGATTATGATACTTGCAAAGAGTTGCTATCTTATAGTAATATAACTTTAGAAGAAGATATGAAAGATTTTGATAGTAAGTTGCTGTTAGAAAATACGGCTCAATTACATAATCTAACTGAAAAATATCCAACGGTACAAAGTGAATTCGCTAGAAGTAAATTAGATGTATTTAGTGATAATATAGGAAGTACAACCTATGCTCAAACTACTGGTAGATATTTAGAATACAATACGAAATATTTTGCTGATTATGAGAAAGTTAAAAATAGCCATATAAGTGATGCTGAAGATAATTGGCATTATGATGTAGGAGAAAAAAATTCAACTATATATACTACTACTCATGAATTCGGACATATACTTGGGCATAGATACCAAGAGGCTTATAATAGAAGCCATAGTAAATTTATGGGCTGGAAAGATTTTGATAGTATGTTGATGAGTGGAATATATAGTAAGGCTAAAAGAAAAACTGGGCTATCTATAACTGAATTAAAAAATAAATATCTAACTGATTATGGAAAATCTAAAAGAAACTTCGAGGCTTTTGCTGAAATATTTGCTGGTATGGAATTAGGAGTAGAAAATCCTTTAACTGATGCTATGAAAGAGTATATAGAGGTGATGAACGAATGGATGTAGCAAGACCATATTTTATGAAAAATAAAGATTGGTATTATTATGATGAGAAAGAAGGAATATTTAAATTAACTGATAAAGCGACTAAAGAAGCGATAGAAAGTTATGAAGAATTCTATAGTGAAGATGATACTATAGAATAAAAGAAAAGAAAGGAATAAAAAGATGACACAAACTATTTTTGATACAATATTAAAATTTATAGTAACTGGCTTTTTAGGATATGCTGTTGCTGTAATCAAAAATTATAAAAAGAAAAATACTTCAATAAGTAATGCTTTGAAGATTATGCTACAAAATAATCTAACAAATGTATATTATTATTATGAGCCAGAAAAGAAGATACCTGACTATGTTTATAAAAACTGGCTAAGTATGTTAAAAGAATATGAAAATCTAGATGGCGATGATTATGTGCATACACTTGCTGATAAGATGAAATCTTGGGAGATAGTAAGAACTGGAATATTAAATTAAGGAGGCTTTATGACTATAGAAGAATTAGAGAAAAGAATAGATGACAATGCTGTCCATATTCAAGAGAATTTAGAAAAGATAGAGAATAATCTATCTATGATAAATGAAAATTCGGAGAAGATACAAAAGAATACACTTGCACTAGAGATACTACACGAATATAAAAGAGATAAGATAATATTAATTAGTATTTTAGGTGTAATGCTAGTTTTATGGGCTGTAACTTTATTCTTATTTCACATGTAGGTAGCCTATGTTTGAATTTACTAAGACCGAATATGAATATATATGTAACGAGTGTATGTTAAATGATGAGTATAAAAAACTTTTTGAAATGAAGATTAAAGGTTATTCTAGAACTAAGATGTCTATGGAATTAAATGTTAGTGAAGCCACTCTAGATGTAATGATAAAAAAATTAAAGAGAAAGATTAAGAAAATCTTATAAAAAATATAAAAGAACCTAATGAAAAAGGCTCTTTTTTTATTGCTAGAATTAAGTTAAGAAAGGAGAAGTAATAAATGGAAAAATCACAAGAGTTGGGCAGTGAGCCAATTGTTAGCCTAAATAGGCGATATTTATTATTGCTTCTTTTATTTTAGGAGGTAAATATGAACTATAGTCTAGATAGGTTAAATAGACAAAGAGAAGAATTAGAAAATCTTATTAGAGCGTATCAAAGTGTATCGCCTGTGAATAATTATATAAATACTAATCAAACATCTAATTTAGACTTGATAGAGATGCGAATTTTAAATGAAAATGAAGAGGTTGATAATTTATATGTCCAGAATAAAACGCTGTTTATAAGCGATAATATGATGATATTAAAAGGTGTAGATGGAAAACTAGAAAAATGGGAAGTTAAGAAGATATACCCTATTGATAAGAAAGATGCAAAAATAAGTGAGTTAGAATTAGAAGTTAAGAAACTAAAGGAGATGATAGAAAATGAACATAATGAATTTAATGAGCCAGTTAGGGAATTCAAGCAATCCAATGATGATGCTGATGAGTATGCTAACGCCAGGCCAAAAGCAAATGGTAGATTTATTCAAAGGTAAAAATACTCAAGAGCAAGCCGAAGAAATTGCAAGATTATGTAATGAAAAAGGAATAACTAAAGAACAACTTGAAAATATATTTAATATGAATAGAAGATAGAAATATCTTTTAGATAAAAGAAAGGAGGAATATATGCAAGGAAATGGGTTATCCGCTGGAGATGTTATGGCTTTAACTAAAGGTAATGATATGTTTGGTGGAGTAGGAGGATTTATCTTATTATTTATTTTCTTAATGGCTATTAGTGGAAACGGATTTGGTTGGAATGGAAATGCTGGTACTGCACTAGGACTTGCTGATATTCAAGCAAGTTTATATAATCAAACTCAAGATGCTAACTCTAGACAATTACAAAGTAGTCTTGCTAGTGTAAATGATAGTATATTAAATAATAAATATGATAATGCTGTTCTAATTAAAGATTTATCTAACCAAATGAGTAATAGTGTGGCTGCCTTAGGAAATCAAATTGCTAATCAAACCGCTACTATAACTAATTTATTTAACCAACAAACTATAGATGAACTTAGGGATAAACTTGCTACTACCAGAGATGAATTGAGTAATAGCCGTCAAACTGCGACTATAACTAATAACATTTTAAGTAATTTAGCAACTACTGCCCCTAAGCCTCCATGCTACTATGGTTGTGGCTGTAATTCCCTATACTAATAGGTTGACTTATGACTAGATTTATAAGTCTAGTCTTTTTTAATAGAAAGGAGGAAATATGAATTGTAATACTATCTATTGCTCAAATGCTGAAACTACTGATACTACAATAATTTTGATACCTAATAGAGATATTAAAACTTTAGAAAATACTGGCTGTTATAGATTAATAATATGCTGTAATGCTGTTGCTGAAAGTAACTTGCCTGTAACTATTCAGGTAAATGGAATAAATATACCTATTTTGTGTAAGGCTGGTAATACTATCTATGCAAATCAATTAGATAAAAGAAAAGCATATTCTATTATGTATGGAAATGAAAATGAAAATTATACTAATGGCCAATTTGTAGTGCAAGATAGAGTATGCCCTAGAGCAAGTATGATACCTGCTGAATTAGAAAAAAGTTTATAGATGAATTAAAGGAGATACTGAACTATTTAGATATACATTTAAAAAATCAAAATGAAAGGAGTTTAATATGGAATACGAAGAAAAGGTGTGCGATTTTAAAAGATATGCAAAACAAACTTTAGATTTAATGGTAGATGCTTATAAATGGAAGTGTATGGCTCACGAGTGTGATGATGCTGAGATGAAAAATAAGTATATGTCAGTAAGTGATACATTATATGATTTGTTTATGAAAGAACATACTAATATAGGTAATATTTTTAAAGAAGAATAAATATTTTATTTATTCTTTTTTTGTGTTATCATAAATATAGGTGATGAAGATGATACCAAAAAAAATACATTATGTATGGCTAGGCAAAGGAGAAAAAGATGCTAGATTTAAAACTTGCTTAGAAAGTTGGAAGAAGTATCTACCTGATTATGAGATTAAGGAATGGAATGAAGATAACTTTGATATTAACTATAATGATTTTACTAAACAAAGTTATGATGCAAAAAAATATGCTTTTACAAGTGATGTAATAAGATTATATGCACTATATACTGAAGGTGGAATTTATATGGATACCGATGTAGAAGTATATCAGCCTTTAGATGAATTTTTAAATGAAGAAGGCTTTACTGGATTTGAAGATGTCCACTACCCTGTATGTGCTACTATGGGCTGTGTAAAAGGTAATCCTGTAATTAAGATGATGCTAGATTTTTATGACTGCGTAGATTTTACTTTATTTGATGACTGGCGTGATTATATAAGATATCAAGAAACTTCAACTTGTATTTATTCTAATGTCTTAGAAATTTTAGGAATAGATAGAGATAAAAATATAAAGCAAGAGATTAAACATTTTACTATATACCCTAAGAGTTATTTCTTTACTAAAGGAGAAGGTTATACTTGGCATAGTTTTGGAGGCAGTTGGTAATGATAGAACACGATAATATATTTTATATTAGAGATTTTAGCGAATTAGGTGGAGTAGAAACTTTTATTTGGGAGTTAGCAAAAAAATATTATAAATATGATATTGCTGTTGTATATAAAAGTGCCCACCCAAACCAATTAAAGAGAATAAAGAAATTATGTCCTGCTTATAAACATACAGACCAGAAAATTAAATGTAAAGTTGCTATTATAAATTATGATATTTCTATTATTGATTTTATAGATGAAGATGCTAAGATATATCAAGGAATACATGGAGATTATGAGAACCCGGCTTATAAATGGGCCCCACCAACTCATAAGAAAATTTATAAATATCTAGGTATAACTAAACATGTGGTAGAAAGTTTTAAGAGATTAACTGGTTGTGAAAATGTAGAACTATGTTATAACCCATTGACTATAGAAAAAGAAGATAAGCCTTTAATATTATTAAGTGCTACTAGATTAAGTCCTATTAAAGGAAAAGACCGTATGGCAAAACTTGCTGATGCACTAGATAGACAAGGAGTTAGATATGTATGGCTAGTCTTTACTAATGATAGAGATGCTATTAATAACCCTAGCATAGTTTATATGAAACCAAATCTAGATATAGGAAGATATTTTGAAATTGCTGATTATTTAATTCAGTTGTCCGATACTGAAGCCTGCTCATATTCTATTAATGAAATGCTGTATAGAGATAAGCCAGTAATTGTAACCCCTCTACCCTACTTAGAAGAGATAGGAGTTAAAGATGGTAAAAATGCTTATATAGTAAACTTTAATTGTGATAATGTAGATGATGTGGCTAAAAAGATGAAGAAGATACCTAAATTTAAATTTGAAAAACTAAAAGATAGATATGATGAAATAATAGTAAAAGGTAAATCTCATTATGAAGAAGATTTAGAAAAAGATGTAAAAGTTAAATGTATAAGACATGGAGGCTATACTGATTTAGAACTAAAGAGATTAGTTAAATATGATGAGGAATTTATATGTAAAAAAGATAGGGCTGATTATTTAGTAGAAAATAATGCTGTTGTTATTTTAGAAGTTATCAAATGATGGCTTCTTTTTATCTATCAAAAAAATATAAAAAGTTTTAAAAAATTATTGACTTCTATAATATAATATGATATAATGGAATTGCCAATGAGAGATGGCGAGAAAGAAGGAGATAGATATGAGAGAATTAGAAGAACAATTAAAAAGATGTGAATTATGGCTAGAAGAGTGTCCAGAAGATACTGAAGTTGTTGAAAAGGCTAATGAACTTAGAACTAAGATTAGAAATATTGAGATTAGTTTTAAGAAAGAAGAGTTAGAAAAAAAGATTAATAAGAAAGAGAGAGAAATTAGAGAGTTAAAGAAGAACTTGACTTATAGATTTCCTATTATTAAAGGATTTGAAGAAGAGTGTTACGCTTTGGCTTATGTATCTAAAAGTATTAATGAAAGTATTATTAAAGAACTTAATACTAAAATTGAAGAATATAATAATTTAGTATTAGAATATAGAAGTTTATAAGAGAGTGGGGAGATAGAAATGAAATATAATGAATTTGGATTTTTAGAAGAAAAGATTAAAGAGATTAAGAAAGAAAATAGAGAAAGAAGAAAGTGGATTAACTGGTGTTATAATACTTATTATAATAGAGTTAGATTAACTGAAATTGAAAGAAAAAGACTATTAGAAAATGCTGAAATAGGTAGAATAATGATAAAGCATAATCTTAATATTTTAAAAGAATATGAAGAGATGTTAAAAGAAGCAAAGGGGGTTAGAAAATAATGAAAGAAGAAAAAATATTTAATGAGTGTTTAGAAAGAATGGAAATCCTAAAATTATCTAAAAATTGTATAGATGCTTTTAAGAAAAATGAGATTTGGGAAAGTGAAGGCTATGGTGCTTTATATGAACTCAATGATGAAGAAAAAGAAATTGTAAAGAAATTTGAAACTGAGCATAAAGGCTATAAAGTGTATCATCTATATCATGGCTTATATGAATTTGGGGAGTGCTATTCTATATTATTTGTAGGAACTGATACTAGAGAATGGAAAAGAGATAAGACTGAATTAAAAGAAGGTTATGCTTTTAGTTATGTTTATAATAAAACTGATGAATGGTGTAGTGAATTTGGTAGTATAATTGTTAAACCAAGTATTGGTGGAATTGTGAGAGTGGGGTGATGTTATGAAAGAAAAATTTAATGTAGAAGAAATATCTAAAGAGATTACTGGAAAGATAATAATGAAAAGTCTAGAAGTGTTAAATGAACTAGAAGATAAATATGATGAGAAAGTGGCTTGGTGGGACATAAAGTTTGAAAAAGATAAGACTTATATTTATGGCGAATTCGGTGAAGGATTACCATTTGAAGTAAAGTTAGAATTTAATTAAGGGGGGGTAGATAGAAATGAAATGTCCAAAATGTGGTAAAGAAATAGTTGGCTATCCTGCTATTTCTAGAGAAGATAATAAAACTGAAATATGTAGTGAGTGCGGTGTTAAAGAAGCCTTAGAAGCATATATAAAATTTATGAATAGCCCTAAAAAATAGGGGCTTTTGCATTTGCTTATTTTCGTGATATAATGTAGTTATATTGGAGGCTAAAATGAGTAAAAAGAATAATGATTGGTGGACTGATAAAGAGAAAGAACAAGGCTTTGCTATAAGAAGAGTAAATGGTCAACTAAGAAAATTTAGTGAAGATGGAAGTAGCACTAGTTTTGCTCAAGATAAGTATGGTAAAGATGCTTATAAAAAAACTGATGCACAAAAAAGAGTTGCTATTAAGAATAGGAATAAAAATACTGATGCTGATGATGACAATAGTGATGCTTCTATGGCTAGAAGAAAATTGCTGTTGAAATATAAGCAAGAAAGGGAAAGATTAGTAGCACTAAGAGATAAGATGAAAGAGAGTAGATTTAAACCTACTTTTGAAAGATTAAAACAAAGACACGAAACTTCTATAAATGAGTTAAGTAAAGATAAGTATGGTAGTGGCACTTATGATGTAGATACTTTAAAGCCTATATCTTATGAGAAAGGTTATCAAGTAACTTTTAGTCAAATAGGTGATGATTATGATGCTGATACATACTATCAATTATGTGATGAATTTTTAAGATTTAGTAGTGATAAAAAAATATGTGCTGGAAAATTTGAAGGCACTCCTGAAGTGAGTTTTAATATTGAAGATAGAGATAAGGCTATTGAACTGGCCCAAAAATATAATCAAATAAGTATTTGGGACTGGGAAAATGCTGATGAAATTAAGACTGGTGGAAGAGGAAGGAGGTTATAATGAATAAGGTTGATAAATATAAAAGTTTATGCTCTAAAGAAGGCGGAAATGGTACTAAAAAAGAGAAAGAAGAACTACTAGAAGAAATGACTAATGAAGAAATAGAACAATTAATAAAATGGACTGATAATATGTATGGAAAGATTTGGTTGAATTCTTTTAAAAAACAAGAAAGGAGTAGATAAAGATGCCTAAAAAGAAATATGATAATAGTTGGTGGAGTGATAAAGAAAAAGACCAGGGCTATGCTTTTCGTAGA